>Ga0265295_1000168_pt1 | contig 137328 bp, 133 predicted proteins | sample Munlansysbiofilm_FD_192503 | JGI IMG/M metagenome (GOLD analysis project Ga0265295, IMG submission 192503) | Leachate microbial communities from a municipal landfill in Southern Ontario, Canada - Methane capture system biofilm | ecosystem: Engineered > Solid waste > Landfill > Unclassified ... | reverse complement strand
CGCTTCTTTTCATGGCCGAGGCGGGCGATTTCGAAAAAAACGTCCGGTTGCGGCATCGAACGATGACCTAAGACAACCGCCCAAAATGGCAATCAGCCGCAAACCCATATCAATCAAGGATGTAGCTTTCCGGACGAGCTTCGGACTTGGTCCGGAGAAAACAGAGAATCAGGGGCCAAACAGAGAAAGAAAGGCTGGAAGATGGGGAGAATCGATGGTGCGGAGAGGTGCTTTGGAAAGATGTGAAACGGGCGCAAACCCTTTAGAAACAAGGGGAAAAAGAAAACCCGTCACCCCGGAGAATGACTCCAGAGAGACGGGTTTGTCTTTTGTTAATGGTGGAGGCGGTGGGAGTCGAACCCACGTCCGAAAGACCTACGACCAGAGCTACTACACCGTTAGTCCGTTGATCAATTTAGTCGGCAGGCTGTACAGCGGACAAGACAGCCTGACAACGGTCCCTGGATTTCAGACGACGTAGCGGGCATACGCAATCCAATTCGGTAGTGAATGACGGTCCCTTCCTACCACCGACATCTCAGTCGGGACCGCCTGTTAAGCAGCTAGTGCAACAGGAGTGTTATAATTGTCGGCAATTAATGCCATGCAGGTTTATTAAGGTCGGCCACCTGCCCCGACCCGGTGCAACCCAGGAGTTCATTCCCCCGTCGAAACCTTTACGCCCCCATTTGTCAAAGATCTTTACAAAATTAGTGTACTCTATCGCGCCTTAATTTTAAAGTCTTTTGACAGCTCGCGCTTCATATCCTTCTTTTTCAGGTCTTCACGTTTGTCGTGCAGCTTCTTGCCCTTGGCCACACCCACTTCCACCTTGACCTTGCCGTCTTTGAAATAGAGCCTGAGCGGCACCGCGGTGCAGCCGTCCTGCCGGATCCGGTCGTGCAGCTTGTCGATCTCGCGCTTGTGCAGCAGCAGCTTCCGGTGACGCTCCGGATCGTGGTTCTGGCGGTTGCCGAAGTCGTAAGGGGCGATATGCATATTATGCAGCCAGGCCTCGCCATTCCTTACAATCACAAAGGCATCGGCCAGGTTGGCCTTGCCGGACCGCAGCGATTTCACCTCGGTGCCCACCAGCACAAGGCCGGCCTCCAGCCGTTCTTCTATATGGTATTCGTGGAAGGCGCGCTTGTTGGCGCAGATCAGTTTCTCAGCCATAGTGCTGATGACTGTAGCAGAGCCGGACCAAAAAGGGAATCGCCGGAAACGTTTCGTAACCGTAACCTTATGAGCGGCCCAAAGGCCACCTCTTCGATTGACAAGCGACTGCAGGGCAGACTATACAAAACTGCTAGGGTTTCCAACCGCTCCACCAGGATCTCTTTGGAGGGATTCCGCTATGATTAAAGTCTACTATAACGCCAATGGGGTTATCTCCAGCCATCTGATCAGCGGTGATGAGATCGATCTGATCGAATCCAGGCAGTTGATCTGGGTGGATATGCTCTCCCCCAGCATGGCCGAGGTGGCCCAGCTGGACAAGAAGCTGGGGCTGGACCTGCCGACCCGCCAGGAGACTGAGGAGATCGAGTTCTCGGCCCGCTACTGGGAGGACGAGTACGGCATCACCATCAACACCTATTTTCTGGTGAAGCACGGTATTACCGCCAGCAACGAATCGGTCTCGTTCACCCTTAAAGACAACTTTGTGGTCACCATCCGCTTCATCGAGCTGCCGGTGTTCGGCGACTTTACCCGCAAACTGCTGCTGAACCCCAGCCACTATACCGATGGTGCCCGGGTGATGGGCGGCATCTTGGAGATGCGGATCGAGGATGATGCCGATACGCTGGAGGCGGTCTCCCGCGAGATTGCCGGCATTGCCCGACTGAACCCCAGCAACTTCGACGACACCAAGCAGTTCCTGTCGATGATCGCCGACTTCGAGGCCACCAACATCACCATCCGTGAGAACCTGACCGACAAGCAGCGGGTGTTGTCGTCGCTCTTAAAGAGCAGCAAGATGCCAAGTTCGCTGAAGAGCGACTTCAGCATCATGATCAAGGACGTCAACTCGCTGGTGACCACCGCCAATTTCAACTTTGAGCGGCTGGATTATCTGCAGAACCTGTTCCTGAACTTCATGAGTATTGAGCAGAACAAGGTGATCAAGATCTTTACCGTGATGTCGGTGATCTTCCTGCCACCAACCCTGATCGCCAGTATCTACGGCATGAACTTCAGGTATATGCCTGAACTGGAACAGGGCTTCGGCTATCCGCTGGCCCTGGGCATGATCGTGATCTCGGCCGTGCTGCCGCTGTATATCTTTAAGCGCAAGGGGTGGCTGTAACCCCTATGACCGTTGTCACACCGGACCACATGCCCCTGCCTGCATTGCAGATTCCAGCGCCTGACGGACGCGGTTTCGATGACCGCCGTCCGCAGATTCTGGAGGCCTGCAAACAGTATCTGTCCGCATCCCACGAACTGATCCGCCAGCACCACAGCGCCGGGGCCAGCGGCACCGAGGTAGTGCACCAGCTGTCGGCCATGATGGACCGGATGGTGGTAGGCCTTTATCAGGAGCTGTCAACGGTGGTCGATGGTTCGCACCAGGGCCATCTGACCCTGGTGGCAGTGGGCGGCTACGGTCGAGGCGAGTTGAACCCCTACTCCGATGTGGACATCATGTTCCTGCACGATGGCAGCCTGGCGCCGGAACGGGTGGAGGCCTTTGCCCAGAAGCTGCTCTATTTCCTGTGGGACCTGCGGCTGGATGTGGGCTACTCGGTGCGCACCATTGCCGACTGCATCGAGATGGCCGCAGCCGACACCACCGTCAAGACCGCTCTGATGGACTGCCGCCTGTTGACCGGCCATCCGCCATTGTTTGAGGCACTGCACAAGACCGTCTTTTCCCAGATCCTGACCAAATCAAGCGACAGCTTCATCAAGCAGAAGATCGCCGAGATGAAGAAACGCCGCGAGAAGTACGGCGACACGATCTACCTGCTGGAGCCCAACATCAAGGAGGGCGAAGGTGGCCTGCGGGACCTGCAGACCGCCCTGTGGGTGACGCGGGTCAAGTTCAAGTTCAACGATCCGCGGGAACTGATCGTCAAGGGGGTCATCTCCGAGGAGGAGCTGGAGGTCTATCGCGCCGCCCTGGACCATCTCTGGCGACTGCGCAACGAACTGCATTTCCATACCCGCCGCAAGTCTGATCAGATCAACTTCGATCTACAGGTGCATCTGGCCGCCTTCCTCGGCTACAAGGATCGCGGCAAGGTATTGGCGGTGGAAGACTTCATGCGGGATTACTACCGCCACGCCGCCCGGGTGGAGCATTTTGCCTCGACCCTGGTATCACGCTGCATCTGGCGCGACGAGGGCGGGCTCAAGGTCCTGGGCTACTTCGTGCGGCGGCCGGTGGGTGACGGCTGCTTCGTGCTGAAGGGCGAGTTGATCATCCCGGACGAGTCGGTGGTGGAGAAGGATCCTGCGGTACTGATGCGGATCTTCGAGCTGGCCCAGAAACATGGCGTCAGCCTTAACATACGGGTCAAGTGGCTGATCCGGCGCTCGCTGTACCTGGTCAACGACAAGTTCCGCCGCAACCGCGAGGTCAACCAGTCGTTCCTGAACATCCTGCGCTCCGAAAAAGGGGTTACTGCCACCCTGCGCCTGATGCACCACCTGGAGTTCCTGAACGAGTACATCCCCGAGTTCGAACATATCTACTGCAAGGTGCAGCACGACCTGTACCATATCTACACCGTGGATATTCACACCCTGTTCGCCGTGGAGCAGGCCGAACAGATCCTGAACGGCGAGCTGAGCGAGACCCTGTCGTTACCCTGTGCCGTGGCCCGACAGATCGGCAAACGGGAGCTGCTGCTGCTGGCGGTGCTGTTCCATGATATCGGCAAGGGCGAGGGGGGTGGCCATGCCGAGAAGGGCGCGGCCATGATCCCCACCATTGCCCGCCGGATGGGACTTTCCAAGGAGGGGACCGAGCGGCTGGAGTTCCTGGTGCGGCAGCATCTGCTGTTTGCCCACATCGCCCAACGCCGCGACCTGTCCGATGAGAAGATGCTGCTGCAGTTTGCCCGCCAGATGGGTACCAGCGAAAACCTGAAGATGCTCTACCTTTTGACGATAGCAGATATACGGGCCGTGGGGTCCGATGTCTGGACCACCTGGAAGGCGACCCTGCTGAACGAGCTGTACGAAAAGGCCTTCAGCATCCTGGAGCGTGGCAACTTCGAACTTGAAGCCAGCGGCGAGCGGGCCCGCGCCATCCGCCGCACCGTGCGCGAGATGGTGGAATACGACATACCGGCCACCGTTGCCCGCGAAGAGCTGCGCAGCCTGCCGATCCGTTACCTGCTTTCCACGCCGGTGAAGGTGATTGCCGAACAGCTACGACTGCTGGTGGGCCTCAATGATCGCGACCTGGTGCTGAAGGTGCGTCACGAACCTGACTACGGCTATTCAGAGGTCACCATCTGCACCTTTGATGTCTACGGCCTGTTCGCCATGTTGACCGGCGTCATGGCGGCCAACGGCGTCAACATCCTGGGGGCCCAGATCAACACCAGCAAGAAGGGCAAGGTGCTGGACATCCTGCAGGTCAATTCCAGCCAGGGGCTGGTAATCACCGATGAACGCCGCTGGCAGAAGGTGGAAGCTGACCTTGCCGGCGTGCTGAACGGTACGGTTGCCGTTGAGAAACTGGTGGAAATGCGGGAGCGGCCCACTCTGCTGACCGCCAAGCCGGCCCCCAAGGTACCCACCCGTATCGATATCGACAATGACGTATCCGATGAATACACGGTCATCGACATCTACACCCACGACAAAGTGGGGCTTCTGTACCTGATAACCAGCACCCTCAACCGCCTTGGGCTCTACATCGGCGTCTCCAAGATCTCCACCAAGGTGGACCAGGTGGCCGACGTCTTCTACGTACGCGACATCTTCGGCCACAAGATTACGGCGGATGAAAAGCTGGCCGAGCTCAAGTCAACCCTGGCCCAGGCCATCGACGACTGGCAATGAACCGCTTTCTGGACCTGTTTCTGGCCTGGCTGGTGGCTGAAAAAGGACTCTCCTCCAATACCCGCAGCGCCTACGCCGCCGACCTGGGCCGCTATCTCGACTTCATCGACAACCGCCAGCGCCTTACACCTGACAGCATAGCTTCCAGCGACATTGCCGATTTCCTCGCCACAGAGCGCGAACGGGGCCTGGCCCCCCGCAGCCGGGCCCGGTTGCTGTCCGCCATCCGGATGTTTCATAAATTCCTGTTGATCGAACGCTATGCCACCCTCAACCCGGTAACCATCATCGAGGCGCCGCGCACCCTCAAGAAACTGCCCTCCTTTCTGACCACCGCCGAGGTTGAAGCTCTGCTGGCGGCCACCTGCGGCGAACGGCCCGAAGACATCCGCGACCGGGCCATGCTGGAGTTGCTCTACGCCACCGGTCTACGGGTATCTGAGCTGGTTAACCTGAAAAAGCGGGAGTTGAACCTGGAGGTCGGCTACCTGATGACGGTGGGCAAGGGCAACAAGGAGCGGCTGGTGCCGGTGGGCGAGGCGGCCCGTCAGCGGGTCGTGGACTACGTGGAACGGGTCCGCAATCGTCAGGACCCGGAGGGCGTACGCGAAAAACTCTTTCTGTCCCGGCTGGGCGAAGGCATGACCCGCCAGGCCTTCTGGAACATCATCAAAAAACGGGCGCTGCTGGCCGGGGTGCGCACCAGCATCTCGCCCCACACCCTGCGCCACTCCTTTGCCACCCACCTGCTGGCCAATGGCGCCGACCTGCGCAGCGTGCAGATGATGCTGGGCCATGCCGACCTCTCCACCACCCAGATCTACACCCATGTGACCCAGGAACGGCTGAAACAGCTGCACCGCCAGTTACACCCCCGCGGATAACTGTGTACTGAACTGACGGCGACACGCTTCGGCCAGTGGAACACGCTCTAGGCCTGCAACCATCACCCTATTTCCCTGCTGCATCCGATAGCCGCACAGCCGCCACGAGAAGATCAGACTTGACATATTGGTTAGCATAGCTAATAATTAGCCAGCCAAACAAACTACGTGGATGCACAGTCACGCAACGGATGCTGGCGCCCATGCCGCGCCACGGCCACCCCGCCCCTTACCCAAATTACCCGCGCCCCGCATTGAGAACGCTGCAGACCGCTGCATACCACGACCTAAAAAGGAGGGGTAATGTCTATCTATTCCCCAAAGCAACAGCAAATAGCCGGCAAAATCGAGTCCAAACCGGCTCTCTCCAACTGGAAGGACTGGAAGTGGCAGCTCAGGCATTCGGTACGGGATATCGGCACCTTTGAACGCCTGCTGGGCATCAGGCTGCCGGCAGAACTGAAAGAGCAGTGCACCCAGACCCTGGAAAAATTCCCCCTGGCCGTCACCCCCTACTACCTGTCCCTGATCAACCGCCAGAACTATGCCCAGGATCCGGTGTTCCGTCAGTCCTTCCCGTCACCACAGGAGCTGCAGATGGGGCAGTGCGATATGGCGGATCCGCTCGCCGAAGACGAAGACAGCCCGGTTGCCGGCATCACCCATCGCTATCCCGACCGAGTCCTGTTTCATATCAGCAACATCTGCGCCATGTACTGCCGCCACTGCACCCGCAAACGCAAGGTGGGAGACACCGATTCAATTCCGCAACGCGAAGAGATTGAGAAGGGGCTGGCCTACATCCGCAGCACGCCGGTGATCCGGGACGTGCTGTTATCCGGCGGCGACCCGCTCATGCTCTCCGACGAGCACCTCGACTGGATTCTGACGGAACTGCGCGCCATTCCCCACGTCCAGGTGATCCGGATCGGCAGCCGGATGCCGGTTGTGCTGCCCTATCGCATCACTGACAAGCTGGTGAGCATGCTCAAAAAACACCATCCGGTCTGGCTCAACACCCATTTCAACCACCCCAGCGAGATCACCAGCTCGGCCAAGGAGGCGCTGGCCAAACTGGCTGATGCCGGTATCCCCCTGGGTAATCAGACCGTGTTACTGGCCGGCGTCAACGACTGCCCGCTGATCATCAAGACACTGGTCCAGCGCCTGGTTGAGAACCGGGTACGCCCCTACTACCTGTACCAATGCGACCTTTCGGAGGGCTTGACCCATTTTCGCACACCGGTCGGCAAGGGGATGGAGATCATGGAAAGCCTGATCGGCCATACCAGCGGCTTCGCTGTGCCGACCTATGTGATTGACGCGCCTGGAGGCGGCGGCAAGATTCCGGTCATGCCGAATTACCTGATTACGCTGGCCACCAACAAGGTGGTGTTGCGTAATTACGAAGGGGTCATCACCACCTACCAGGAACCTGAATCCTATGAGCCGACCTTTTGCGACCGCAACTGCGCCGACTGTCATCTTGACCTCCATATTGAAGGTGGCGCCGAATACGAGGCCATCGGCATCGAGCGACTGTTGTCGGATTATGACGCTACCATTTCACTGACACCGGAAGACAACGAGCGGATGAAACGGAGGAATGATGACTGACCAGATCAGCACCATCGGCGCATCAGTGGTGCAGCACGGGAAATACAACGACCGGGTGTATCTGATGAAGCTGGCCCTGCAGGACAGTCCGGCAATCATCGATGTCATCAACAGGCTGGCGACGCAGCAGGGTTACTCAAAGATATTCGCCAAGCTGCCGGCCCCTGCATCCGAACCGTTCCTGGCAGACGGCTATCGCATCGAGGCAACCATTCCGGGATTTTTTCAGGAAGACGACGCCTGCTTGCTCGGCAAATACTTCACCGAACAGCGCATGGCCGAAAGCAACCCGGAGCTGGTGCACGATGTGCTGCAGACCGCGCTCAGGCAACCGCTCGCCGCAACCAGACCACTGCCCGACGGGCTGGTCTGCCGCATGGCCGACCAGCATGACGCCGACGCCATGGCAGCGCTGTATCGGCTGATCTTTGCCAGCTACCCGTTCCCGATCACTGACCCAGACTACCTGCGAGCATGCATGCGCAACACGGTGTTTTTCGGCATCTGGGCGGGCCAAAAACTGGTAGCGCTGTCGTCGGCAGAGATCGATCAGGAAACGAGCAGTGTTGAGATGACCGATTTTGCAACCCTGGAGGCATACCGTGGCCACGGACTGGCCCGCTACCTGTTGCAGCAGATGGAGCGGGAGATGGTGCAGCGGGGCATCGTTACCTGGTACACCATTGCGCGGGCCTGCTCATACGGCATGAACAACACCTTCGCCAAAAGCGGCTATGGCTATGCCGGCACCCTGACCAACAACACCCAGATCTCCGGTGGCCTGGAGAGCATGAACGTCTGGTACAAACGGCAGCCCAACGAGCCGGCAGGAGACGGGACGGCAGCTCATGACTGACTTTCTCAGGTCAGCAACCCTGCTGTTCATGCTGCTTAACCCGTTCCTGCTGGTGGTGTATCTGATTGATGTCTTTGACAAGCTGCAGCCGGCCACCTTCAGGGCGGTCATCATCCGGGCAGGGGTGATCAGCATCGGTGTTTTTTCTGCAGCGGCGCTGCTGGGTGACATGCTCTTCAAGGATCTGATGCAGGCCCAGTTTGCATCATTCCAGCTGTTCGGCGGCGTGGTCTTTCTGATCATCGGCCTGCGCTTTGTGTTTGAGGGCAACTCAGCCATCAAGGGACTGCGCGGCGAATCTCGCTACATTGCCGGTTCGATCGCCATGCCGTTGATGATCGGCCCGGGGACCATCAGCGCCAGTATTCTGGCGGGAAAGCGACTGAGCCAGCCCGCGGCGGTCGGCGCCATCACCACTGCCGTGCTGGCCTGCGTCGGGATCATGATTCTGCTCAAGTACATGCATGACTACGTCCGCTCCCGCAACGCAGAACTGGTGCAGCGTTACATGGATATCGCCGGCCGGGTCACCGCACTGGTGGTGGGCACCTTTGCCATTGAGATGATCATGCGTGGCCTGGCGGCCTGGGCTGCTGCCATTGCAGGGAATCAGGTGTGAGAGCAGGTTTACGCCACCCACGCTGCAGGACCTGCTGTTAAGGAGGGTTGTCACTATGAAGTCGGTTGTTCTGTTGCACCTGCTGGTGCTGGGCATCACCTGCGGCACCGCCTGGGCAGAGACACCTGCCAAACGGTGGAGTAACCGGGCTGAGGTATCTTTTATCCGTACCGGCGGCAACACCGATGTCACCACGTTGTCGCTCAAAAATCTGTTTAGCTACACCATCACCGACCCGCTCAGCATTTCAGCGAAGCTTGAAGCGCTTAACTCAAAAGAAGGCGGTTCACAGACCGCGGAACGCTATCTGGCCGAATTGCGGGTCGATTATCTGTTCACCCAGCGCATGTATGGCATCGCTTCGACAGCATGGCTGCGCGACACATTTGCCGGCATTGCTACCCACTATGACGGCAACCTGGGGGGTGGCTACAAATTTGTGGATGGCCCCCGCCACACCCTGCTGGGGGAAGCCGGCGCGACCTACACCTACGAGGAATACACCAATGGCAGCACTGACAACTACCCGGGGGCTCGGTTGTTCGGTAAGTACCGCTTTGCCTTTGCTGAAAAAAATGCCTTCACCCAGTCGGTTGAATACCTGCAGAGCCTTGACCAGACGTCACGACAGGTGATCACCTCTGAAACTGCCGTCATAGCAGCGCTGAACAGCATCTTTTCGCTTAAGACCAGTTACACTTTGCGCTTCCACAGCAAGCCGGTTCCCGCTGACCTGAAAAAGACCGATACAATCCTGGAGATGGCCCTGGTGGCATCCTTCTGACCTGGAATCGGCTGTCTGCATGCCTCGGCGAAACGGTTGCAACGGCTGGCTTCCCGGGGTAGCCGCCTAGCGCCTGCCTCGCCCCCGCCGTTTTTTGGGTTCTTCAACCGGCCCCGGCTGAACACTCTTCAGCGCTACCCGGTAGCCGCAATCATCGGGCAGCCAGTCCAGAGTGCAGACCAGGGCCGGCGTCAGGGCGATGCACTCAGGGTTGATCCGGGCACGGTTCTCGAATACCTTGCAGGTGCGGCTGTCCAGGTCCAGGTAACGACAGGCGGTGGTGGTGTAGGTCACCCGGCCACGCTCATCTTCAAGCTTCTCAAAGCAGCAGCGGCCGCATTGGCGGCAAAGCGCATCCCAGGTCTCTTTGTCAAGCATCTGTTCTGTCATTGCGCTACCATAACCAGCCTCCAGCGCCCTGTCAATTCCAGTAGGCCAGCACAGCAGCTCTGTGCGCTAAAGCCGCTGAAAAGTGGGCCCGCCACAGTAGACCGGCGGGATAAACAACCATTTCAACGGCTTCCACGTCTGCCTTGCCACGGCACGGGAACTTCCTGTATATATGTTCGGATGAAAATCTGTTCACTGGCCAGCGGCAGCAAGGGCAACTGCCTGTATCTTGAGACCGGCGAAACCCGGCTGCTGGTGGATGCAGGGCTGTCGCTGCGGGAGCTGACCACACGACTCCTTACGGTCGGGGTTGCCCCGGAAACGATCAACGCCGTACTGGTTACCCACGAACATCTGGACCATATCCGCAGCGCCGGCTCCTTTGCCCGGCGCTATCAGGTGCCGGTGCTGGTCAGCTACGCCACCCGCCAGGCTGCAGCCAGCTACCTGAAAAAGGCCCCCTTGCTGGAGTTTGAGACCGGCTACGCCTTTGCCTTCCGCGACTGCATGGTGGACCCCTTTCCGGTGACCCACGACTGCAGCGACCCGGTTGGTTTTCTGGTGGAATCCAGCGAAGGGCGCTTTGGCAGCGCCACTGACCTGGGGGTGGTGACCCGCCTGGTGCGGGACAAACTGCAGGGTTGCCGGGCCCTGAACCTTGAAGCGAACCACGACCCGGAGATGCTGCTGAACGGCCCCTACCCCTGGCACCTGAAACAGCGGATCAAATCACGGCATGGCCACCTCTCCAATCAGGAATCGCTGGAGCTGTTGCATGACCTGGCCCACGACGGCCTACAGGCGCTGGTGATGGCCCACCTCTCGGAGGTGAACAACCATCCCGACAAGGTGGCCGAGACCACCGCCTCATTTCTGAACGACCAAAACCGTTGCGCCCCTAAGATTGTGATCGGCGACCAGTATCAGGCCGGTCCGCTACTGGAACTATAAAACTACGCGAAGGAGTTTCTGTATATGATCCCCCGTTATACACGACCTGAGATGGCAAAAATCTGGGAACCGGAAAACCGCTTCCGCATCTGGCTTGAGATCGAGACCCTGGCCAGCGAGGCCCAGGCAGAGCTGGGCGTAATCCCCAAGGAAGTCATCCCGGTGATCCGCGAGAAGGGCAACTTCGACATCGCCCGTATCGATGCCATCGAGGCCGAGGTCAAGCATGACGTGATCGCCTTCCTGACCTCGGTGGCCGAGTTCGTCGGCCCGGAGGCCCGCTTCATCCACCAGGGTATGACCTCTTCCGACGTGCTGGACACCTGCCTCTCGGTGCAGCTGGTGCAGGCCGCCGACGAGCTGCTGACCGACCTGGATCTGGTGCTGGCCTCGATCAAGGAACGGGCCTTTGAGCACAAGGACACGGTCTGCATGGGCCGTTCCCACGGCATCCATGCCGAGCCGGTTACCTTCGGCCTCAAGCTGGCATCCTTTTACGCCGAGATGGACCGCAACCGGACCCGTCTGCAGGCGGCCCGCGAAAACATCGCCACCGGCGCCATCTCCGGCGCGGTGGGCACCTTTGCCAACATCAACCCCTACGTTGAGGAATACGTCTGTAAAAAGATGGGCCTGAAACCCGAGCCGGTCTCGACCCAGGTCATCCCCCGCGACCGTCACGCCGAGTATTTCTGCGCCCTGGCCATCATCGCCTCCTCCATGGAGCGGATCGCCATCGAGGTGCGCCACCTGCAACGCACCGAGGTGCTGGAGGCGGAGGAGCAGTTCACCAAGGGCCAAAAGGGCTCCTCGGCCATGCCCCACAAGCGCAACCCGATCCTGTCCGAGAACCTGACCGGCCAGGCCCGCTACATCAGGGCCCAGTGCATCCCAGCCCTGGAAAACGTGGCCCTGTGGCACGAGCGGGACATCTCCCACTCCTCGGTTGAGCGCTACATCGCGCCGGACGTCACCGTGGCCCTGGATTTCTCCCTGCGCCGTCTGAACGGCCTGATCAAGAACCTGGTGGTCTACCCGGACAACATGCTCAAGAACCTGAACCAGATGAAGGGGCTGGTCTTCTCGCAGAAGATCCTGCTGGACCTGACCCAGTCCGGCGTCTCCCGCGAGGATGCCTACCGCCTGGTGCAGAAAAACGCCATGAAGGTATGGGAAGAGGGCAAGGACTTCCAGACCGAGCTGCTGAACGACACCGAGGTGGTGGGCGCCCTGGGCCAGGACAAGATCCGTGAGTCCTTTGACCTGTCCTATCATCTCAAGCACGTCGATACTATCTTCAAGCGGGTGTTCGGTGCCTAGCCTGGTTGAGATGCTGATAGCCCTGTTTACACCGGGAACCACGGACGGCAGCGCCATCTTCTGGGCCAAGCACCTGCTGCTGGCCACCCTAGTGATGGGCTGCTTCTGGCTGCTGTCCCAGGCGGTGGCCTACATCATCAGCCACTGGGCCAGCCGGCTGACCGCCTTCACCCGCACCGACCTGGATGACCGGATTCTGAAACGGCTGGCCCCGTCCATTTCGCTCTTGATCACCCTGACCGGCGTCTACCTGGCGCTGCGCACCCTGCCCCTGCCGGAAAAGCTGCTGAAGACCTGCGCCGGCGGCCTGTTCATCATCAACGTCGTGATCATCTGCGTCATGCTCTACCGGGCCTTGAACGAGACCCTGCTCTGGTACGTAGAACGCAGCCAGGATCAGGGGGACGGCACGTTAGCCCGCCAGATGGTGCCGCTGGCCGAAAAGATCGTCATGCTGTTCATTGTCGGCGCGGCCCTGATCGTGGTGTTCAAGCATTTCCACTACGACGTCCTCTCGCTGGTGACCGCCTTAGGCATCGGCTCCCTGGCGATCGGTATGGCGGCCAAGGATACCCTGTCCCACGTCATCTCCGGCTTTACCCTGATGATTGACCGGCCGTTTCAGATCGGCGACCGGATCAAACTGGGCAACGGCCAGACCGGTGACGTGCTCGACATCGGCCTGCGCTCCACCAAGATCCAGGGGCTGGACACCACGGTGCTGATCATCCCCAACTCCGATCTGTGCAACTCCACCGTGATCAACATGGTCCGCCCCAGCTCGGTCATCCAGGGCCGTACCACGGTGGGGGTCGGCTACGACAGCGATGTGGAGCAGGTAAAGCGCGTGCTGCTGGAGATCGCCTGCAGCTGCGACGAGGTGCTGGACGAGCCGGCCCCGGTGGCGCTGTTCACCTCCTTCGGCGACAGCGCCCTCAGCATGCTGCTCCTGTTCTGGGTCAACAACCCGACCCGGCTGGGGGCCGTCACCGACCAGATCAACAGCGCCATTATCCGCCGCTTCCGCGAAGAACGGATCGAGATACCCTTCCCGATCCGCACGATACAGATGCAGACGCCGGAGACAGCCACCACCGTTCACTAACGACACGATGCAGAACATCTGACACACACGGCTCTACCCAATCACAACAGAAACAGGATCATCATGCCCAACAGAATCGAGATAGCCCTGAAAGACGGTGTGCGCGACTCCCGCGGCGAGCGGATCAAGCGCGAGATCGATCATTTTCTGCACCTGCCGGTGGGCAGTGTGCGTACCATCGACGTATTCACCGTTGACGCCGACCTGACCCGTGCCGAACTGGAGGCGACAGCCTCCGGCCCGTTCTGCGACCCGGTGATCCAGAGCTGGAGCATTGACCTGCCCCAGGCGATTGGCTTTGACTGGGCGGTTGAAGTGGGCTTCCGACCGGGAGTGACGGACAACGTGGGCCGTACCGCCCGCGAAGCGGTGGAATACCTGACCGGCCGACCCTTCGGCGAAGGTCAAGGGGTCTACTCCGGTGTCCAGTACCTGCTCTGCGGCCAGCTTTCCCGTGAGCAGGTGGAGACCATCGCCACCGGCCTGCTGTGCAACACCCTGATCCAGCGCTACAGCATCCTGTCGGCTGCTGATTTTGTGGCCAAACGCGGTTTCCCCACCACCATCCCCAAGGTAACCGGCGAGACCAAAGGCCAGGTGCGGGAGATCGATCTGGAGGTTACTGACGAGGAACTGCTGCGGATCAGCCGAGAGGGCGTACTGGCCCTGACCCTGGAGGAGATGAAGATCATCCAGGCCCACTACCGCGACCCAAAGGTGCTGGCTGAGCGGGCCCAGCAGGGCCTGGGCGCCAAGCCCACCGACGTGGAACTGGAATGCCTGGCCCAGACCTGGTCGGAACACTGCAAGCACAAGATCTTTGCCGCTACCGTGCAGTACGAGGATGAGCAGGGCAACCGGCAGGAGATCAAATCCCTGTTCAAGTCGTTCATCCAGCGCACCACCAAGGAGGTGCGCGAAAAGATGGGGGAGCAGGACTTCTGCCTGTCGGTCTTTAAAGACAACGCCGGGGTGATCACCTTTGACGACAACAACTCGCTGGTCTTCAAGGTGGAGACCCACAACTCGCCGTCGGCCCTTGATCCCTACGGCGGGGCGCTGACCGGCATCGTGGGGGTCAACCGCGACCCGTTCGGCACCGGCCAAGGTTCCAAGCTGATCTTCAACACCGATGTGTTCTGCTTTGCCGATCCGTTCTACGACAAACCGCTGCCCAGCCGCCTGCTGCATCCCCGCCGGATCTTCGAGGGGGTGGTGGAAGGGGTCGAGCATGGCGGCAACAAGTCCGGCATCCCCACCGTCAACGGCTCGATCGTGTTTGACGAACGTTTTGCCGGCAAGCCGCTGGTGTTCTGCGGCACCGCCGGCCTGATGCCGGCCCAGGTGAATGGTATCCCCGGCCACGAGAAGAGCATCCAGCCCGGTGACCTGATCGTGATGACCGGCGGCCGGATCGGTAAGGACGGCATCCACGGCGCCACCTTCTCTTCCGAGGAGCTGAACGAAAACTCCCCGGTTACCGCCGTGCAGATCGGTGACCCGATCACCCAGAAGCGGATGTTCGACTTCCTGATCCGGGCCCGCGATAAAGGCCTGTACCGTTTCATCACCGACAACGGCGCCGGCGGCCTCTCCTCCTCTATCGGCGAGATGTCCGGCGAGTGCAACGGTTGCCGGATGGACCTGGCCAAGGCCCCACTGAAATACCCCGGCCTTGATCCCTGGGAGATCCTGATCTCCGAGGCCCAGGAGCGGATGTCGCTGGCCGTGCCGCCGGAAAAGCTGGACGAATTCATGGCCATGGCCACACGCTTCGGTTGCGAGGCCACCGTGCTGGGCGAGTTCACCGACAGCGGCACCTTCCATATCCTGTATGGCGACAAGACCGTGGCCTGGCTGCCGATGGCCTTCATGCACGAGGGTCTGCCGCCGATGCAGATCCCGGCCAAGTGGCAGCCGCCGGTCAACCCCGAGGCCCCGGCCCAGGACAAGGACGACTGGACCCCTGACCTGCTTACACTCTTGGGCCGCCTCAACATCTGCTCCAAGGAATCGGTGGTACGGCGCTACGACCACGAGGTGCAGGGCGGTTCGGTGGTCAAGCCGTTCAGCGGCGTGACCAACGACGGCCCCTCCGATGCGGCCGTGGTGCGGCCGATCCTTGACTCCTTCAAAGGGGTGGTGGTCTCCCACGGTATCTGCCCGCGCTACTCCGACATCGACGCCTACCACATGGCCGCCAACGCCATCGACGAGGCGCTGCGCAACTACGTGGCGGTGGGCGGCAACCCGGAACACTGGGCAGGTCTGGACAACTTCTGCTGGTGCGACCCGGTGCTATCCGAAAAAACTCCGGACGGCCCCTACAAGATGGCTCAGCTGGTGCGGGCCAACCAGGCGCTGCTGGACTACTGCGTGCCGCTCAACCTGCCGCTGATCTCCGGCAAGGACTCGATGAAGAACGACTTCTACGACGGCACCACCAAGATCTCGATCCCGCCCACCCTGCTGTTCTCGGTGATCGGCACCATTCCCGATGCCAGAAACGCCGTCACCATGGACTTCAAACGGCCCGGCGACATCATCTGCCTGCTGGGGGACACCAGGGACGAACTGGGCGGTTCCGAATACCTGGCCATGCAGGGCTACACCGGCAATAAGGTGCCCCAGGTGGATGTCGGCTCGGCGCTGAGACGCTATCAGGCGCTGCACCAGGCGATTATGAGCGGATTAGTGGCCTCGGCCCACGACCTGTCCGACGGCGGTCTGGCCGTAGCCCTGGCGGAGAGCGCCTTTGCCGGCGGCTTTGGCTGCCGGGTCGAGCTGGCCAATGTCCCCTTTGATGGTGATACACGTTACCGGACCGATGAGGTGCTGCTGTTCTCGGAAAGCGCCTCCCGCCTGTTGATAACGGTCCACCCGGCCCAGTGGTCGGCCTTTGAGGAGGCCATGGCCGGTACGGCCTTCCGTCAGATCGGCCAGGTGACCGAGAGCGATGCGCTGACCATCGCCGGCCTGTCCGGCAAGACCGTCCTGCACAGCAGCCTGGCAGAACTGAAGACCGCCTGGCAACGCACCCTGAAGGAGCTGTAGGGGTATGAACACCCTATATTTCGGAGTTAATTATGGCTATTGATTTGCTTCCTGAATATATTCGCCAAAATTATGAGGTTCACGAGTGGAAGCATGCCTGTGCTATATTGAAGAGCGACTTCACCACTGAATGGCATGATATTATTTCTGTGTTAACAGAGTTTCGTTTAAAAAAAAGCTGGATCACTGTAGGCGGTGGTAGAAAATCGAAAGTTGCTGAGTCCATCGATAGCGCTTTTGCCGAAAAGGGTTGGATTGAAAAATCATTTGAGACAAAAGTTATTGTTGATGCACATCAAATGGACTCGCCAACTCACAAGGTAGACTGCTATAAAAACCGAGTTGCATTGGAAATTGAATGGAATAACAAAGACCCATTCTTCGACAGAGATCTCAACAACTTCAGACTTCTATTCGATCTCAGAGCAATCTGCGCTGGCATTATTATTACGCGGTGCGACGAACTGCAGGATATATTTGATAGCTTGCAACGCGGTTCTTCTTACGGATCTTCTACTACCCACATGAGTAAATTGTTACCAAGGATTGAAGGCGGTGGCGGTGCTGGGTGCCCGCTCCTTGTGTTTGGAATTAAAAAATCGCTGTACCTTGAGGATTGCTAATGATTGAAGCTATACAGGACTTCAAAAGAAGAGTTAACGGAGAGTTTGGGACTATTCTTGCTGACCCTCCTTGGCAGTTTAATAATAGGACAGGCAAAATGGCGCCAGAGCATCAACGACTGCTTCGCTATCCAACTATGAACTTAGAAGACATCATGTCACTTCCTGTCCAAGATATTGCAGCGCAGCAAAGTCATCTCTATCTGTGGGTTCCGAACGCTCTTCTTGCAGAAGGGCTTGAAGTTATGAAACGCTGGGGTTTTACTTATAAAAGCAACCTTGTCTGGTACAAGACAAGAAAAGACGGTGGCCCTGATGGCCGTGGCGTTGGATTCTATTTTCGTAATGTTACTGAATTAATTCTTTTTGGCATACGCGGCAAATTAAGAACACTGGATGCCGGAAGACGCCAGGTAAATATTATTGCGTCAAATAAACGCGAGCATTCTAGAAAACCTGACGAACAATACAAGCTCATTGAATCATGTAGTCCTGGCCCATATCTCGAACTTTTTTGCCGTCACCCTCAACCAGGCTGGATGGCTTGGGGAAACGAGATCTCTGATGAGGGAACAAAGAGAAACGGAATCGTTTGGAACAAACAAAAAGTTATTGAACCTCCACAACCACGTTTATTCGAGAAACCTCCCAAATATAGTGCCAAATAACCATAAAGGCTGACATACTATGAACCCAACACGCGCGCTGGTCATTACCGGCAACGGCACCAACTGCGAGATGGAGGCGGCCCACGCCTGCCGTCTGGGCGGCTTCGACGAGGCCCGCATCGCCCATATTGCGGAGCTCCTCTCCGGCGAGGTTCGGCTTGACGACTACCACTTCCTGAACCTGACCGGCGGTTTCCTGGACGGCGACGACCTGGGCAGCGCCAAGGCCCAGGCCAACCGGCTGAAGAACGCCAGTGTAGCCGGCAGCAACGAAAAACTGGTGGAGCAGTTCACCCGTTTCATCAAGGCCGGCAAGCTGGTGCTGGGAGTCTGCAACGGCTTCCAGTTGATGGTCAAGATGGGCATGCTGCCGGCCCTGGACGGCACCACCCTGACCCAGACCGTGACCCTCTGTCACAATGATTCAGGCCGTTTCCAGGACCGCTGGTGCTACCTGAAGGTTGATGCTGCCTCACCCTGCGTCTTCACCAAGGGGATCGACCAAGGGATCTACCTGCCGGTGCGCCACGGCGAGGGCAAATTCCTGACCGACACCCCGCAGACCCTGGAGCGGATCGAGGCCGGCCACCTGGCGGTGCTGAAATACTGCGACGCCGACTACAGCGCCCCGACCATGGAGTTCCCGGCCAACCCCAACGGCTCCACCAATGCCATCGCCGGCCTGTGCGACCCCACTGGCCGCCTGATGGGACTGATGCCCCACCCGGAGGCTTTTGTTCACTATACCCAGCACCCCCGCTGGACCCGCGAACAGTTGCCGGAAGCCGGCGACGGTCTGATCCTGTACACCAACGCAGCCGAATTTGTGAGGAACAACCTGCTATGAAGATCTACCGCCCGGAAGAAGAATGCGGCGTGTTCGGCATCTACGGCCACCCCGAGGCCGCCAACCTGACCTACCTGGGTCTGTACGCCCTGCAGCACCGCGGCCAGGAGAGCTGCGGCATCGTCTCCTCCGACGGCAGCGGCCTACATGCCCACAAACGGATGGGCCTGGTGGCCGACGTGTTCGGCAATCAGCAGGTGTTTGAGAAACTGCCCGGCACGTCATCCATCGGCCATGTTCGCTACTCCACCGCCGGCGCCTCGGTGGAGAAGAACGTCCAGCCGATCATGGTGGACTACTCCCGCGGTTCTATTGCGGTCGCCCACAACGGCAACCTGGTCAACGCCCACCTGCTCAAGGCAGAACTGGAGGCCTACGGCTCCATCTTCCAGACCACCATGGACACCGAGATCATCATCCACCTGCTGGCGGTCTCCCACACCCACTCCCTGGTGGACCGGATCATTGATGCGCTGAAACGGGTCAAAGGCGCCTACTGCCTGCTGTTCCTGACCGAGACCCGCATGATCGCGGTGCGGGACCCCAACGGCTTCCGGCCTCTGTGCCTGGGTAAACTGGGTGATAGCTGGGTGGTGGCCTCGGAGAGCTGTGCCCTGGACCTGATCGAAGCGGAATTCGTCCGCGAGGTTGAACCGGGCGAGATGCTGATCTTCACCAAGGACGGCCAGATGCAGTCCCTGTTTCCGTTCAAACCGGTGGAGCCGACCCCCTGCATCTTCGAGTTCGTCTACTTTGCCCGTCCTGACTCGAACATCTTCGGCAAGAACGTCTACCAGGTGCGCAAGGAGCTGGGTCGCCAACTGGCCCGCGAACATGCCATCGACGCCGACATCGTCATCCCGGTGCCCGACTCGGGTGTACCGGCCGCCATGGGCTATGCCGAGCAAGCAGGCATCCCGTTCGAGCTGGGACTGATCCGCAACCACTACGTGGGCCGCACCTTCATCGAACCGGCCCAGGCTATCCGCCACTTCGGGGTCAAGATCAAGCTCAACCCGGTGCGCGAGCTGTTGAAAGATAAGCGTGTGGTGGTGATCGACGACTCCATCGTGCGGGGCACCACCTCCCGCAAGATCGTCAAGATGGTGCGCAACGCCGGCGCCAAGGAGGTCCATATGCGCATCTCCTCCCCCCCCACCAGCTACCCCTGCTTCTACGGCATCGACACCCCCAACCGCAAGGAACTGATCTCCTCCTCACACACCATCGAGGAAATCCGGCGCTACATCACCGCCGACTCCTTGGGCTACCTGAGCGAGGAAGGCCTGATCAACGCCACCGGCCTGGGCCACCGGGATTTCTGCACCGCCTGTTTCACCGGCGATTACCCGATCGGCTTCCCGGCGCCATCACAAAAACCCCAGATGGGTCTATTTGAAGGAGAGGAGTACAAAGAGCAATGACCGACCGCGAGAAGTTGAAACAGATCATCCTGGAGCTTTCCTACGAAAAACGGCTGGTGACCCTGGCCTCCGGCCGCCAGAGCGATTTCTATTTTGATGGCAAACAGACCACCCTGCACGCTGAAGGCGGCCTGCTGGTGGGCAAGCTGTTCTACGAGGCGATCAAGGACGTACCTGGCGTACAGGCCGTGGGCGGCATTACCCTGGGGGCCGATCCGATCGCCACCGCCACCTCAATCGCCGCCTGCCTGGACGGCAAACCGCTGCACGCCTTTATCATCCGCAAGGAGCCCAAGGGACACGGCACCGGCCAGTGGCTTGAGGGCCGCAAGAACCTGCCTCCCGGCACCAAGGTGGTGATCGTGGAGGACGTGGTCACCACCGGCGGCTCATCCATGAAGGCAGTCAACCGCGCCAAGGAGGAAGGGCTGGACGTGCTGGGCATCGTCTCGCTGGTGGACCGTGAGGAAGGCGGCCGTGAAAACATTGAAGCCGAAGGCTACTGGCTGAAGACCATCTTTACAAAGAGTCAACTTGTCAGTGCATGAGCAGCAAGCTGCGCCTTGACAAGCTAATGGTTGAGCGAGGCCTGGCCCCTTCCCGCGAGAAGGCCCAGGCCTTGATCATGGCCGGCCAGGTGGTGGTGGGGGATCACGCCGCACAGAAGGCCGGCCAGCAGGTTGCAGCCGATGTCGAGATACGGATCAAGGGCGAGCTGCTGCCCTATGTCAGTCGCGGCGGCCTCAAGCTGGAAAAAGGACTGGATCAGTTCGGCATTGACCCGTCCGGCAGGACGGCCATTGACGTGGGCGCCTCCACCGGCGGCTTCACTGATTGCCTGCTGCAGCGAGGAGCAGCACAGGTCTATGCCGTGGATGTGGGCTACGGCCAGTTGGCCTGGAAACTGCGCGAAGACCCGCGGGTGGTGGTGCTGGAAAAGACCAACATCCGCCACCTGCAACCGGATCAGCTTGATCCGCTGCCGGACCTGGCGGTGATCGACGCCTCCTTCATCTCGCTCAACCTGGTGTTGCCGCCGACACTGTCGCTGTTGAAACGGCCGGCCGAGGTGGTTGCCCTGATTAAGCCCCAGTTTGAGGTGGGCAAGGGGGCGGTGGGCAAAGGCGGCATTGTACGGGACCCCCGGCTGCACGACGAGGTGTTGTCCAACATGGAGCGCCTGGCCGCTGAGCTGGGCGCCGAGCTGTTGGGCATCTGCGATTCACCGATCAGCGGCGCCGATGGCAACCGTGAGTTTCTGATGGGACTGAGACGAGGAGCACACCATGAGTGACTGCATCTTTTGCAAGATCATCGCCGGACAGATCCCGGCCAAGAAGGTCTATGAGGACGAGCTGATGGTGGCGATCGAGGATATCGCCCCCAAGGCACCGCTCCACCTGCTGCTGCTGCCCAAGCGGCATTTCAGCAACTGTCTCGACATGGAGCAGCAGGACGAGGCAACGGCAGGTCACCTGCTGCGGGTAGCCGGCCAGCTGGCCCGCGAACGGGGTCTGGACCAAGGCGGCTTCCGGCTGGTACAGAATAACGGCGCCGATGCCGGCCAGACCGTGTTTCACCTGCACATCCATCTGCTGGCCGGACGAGAATTTGCCTGGCCTCCAGGGTAGCCCGTGACCAAACAACCTGCCCATACAGCCAAGAACAACGCCGCTCCCAACAAGCTCTGCGCTGGCTGCCGGCGCAGTTGCAAGCAGCCCTCGTTCGCCCTGATCTCTTCCTGTCCGCGCTACTATCCACTGCGCAAAAAGCAGCAGGTGATCAAAGAGTGGAAACAACCGGAACTGTTCGGCGATGCTAACTGAACCGCCGATCCTGGCCGTTGCCCGCTGCTCGGGCTGTGGCCGCTGCGTAGCCGCCTGCCCCGAGCGAATCATCACCCTTACGACAACAAACCATCGCAAACGAGCCACGGTAAACGATGCTGGCCGTTGCACCCTGTGCGGACGTTGCATTGCCGCCTGCCCGCTGCTGATGCCCAGACTTAATGAAAATTATCATGCAACGTTGCTGATAGGTTGACGTCGCTGAAACTTACGCTATACTCACCTCAACAGTTGCCAATAAAAACGTGCAGCGACACAACAAAGCCCCATACAAACAAACGTTTAACCAACATTAGCTGCAACATGCAGCTGCAACACCTTCAGTTCAGTTACCCTACTCGGCCGCTTCCGGCGGCTCATCACAGGAGGAGCATATGAAAAAGCTGTGCGCAGTTGTTGTGCTGGTCGTGCTGACGATGTCCAGCAGCCTGGTGTTTGCCGGCACCGTCCGGATGATCGGCACCGTCACCAACATCAAGATGCTGGGTAACGTCGCCGAAGTCACCCTCAAAGACCGCAAGACTGAAGCACCGATCATGCTGCAGGTCACCAACCCGATGGAGCTGGAAAAATATCGCGATCGCAAGATTCGGGTGGGCGACGAGCTGCGGATCATCTATGACGGCGACACCAAGATCATGAAACGGGCCCAGAAGACCGCCGGCTGCTAACCCTCTCCGGCAGATATGCACAAGAGACCTGCACAAGACCCGGATGGGTCTTGTGCAGTTTAGTTTCCAGCTGGCTCCAGTCACGTCGTGCCATCTCACCTGCACACCTTTTCCCTTGATTTTCTTAGTGATGTTGTGATAAAAAATCCTGCTTTTCAATTCACACGCCCCGAGTAAAAAACCGGCGGTGTCCCTTGTGACGTGCAGGGATTAAAGACGGGGCGGAGGAAAAAACCAAAGGAGATTAGTATGTCAAGTATCAGCATGAAGGAACTGCTGGAGGCCGGCGTCCACTTCGGCCACCAGACCAAGCGTTGGAACCCCAAGATGAAACCCTACATCTTCGGGGCACGGAACGGCATCTACATCATCGACCTGCAGAAGACCGTCCGCTACTTCAAATCCGCCTACAGCTACGTCAAAGATTGCGTTGAGCAGGGCAACAGCGTCCTGTTCGTCGGCACCAAGAAGCAGGCCCAGGACTCGGTGGCCGAAGAGGCATCGCGTTGCGGCCAGTACTATGTCAACCAGCGCTGGCTGGGCGGCATGCTGACCAACTTCTCCACCGTCAAGCAGAGCATCGAGCGCCTGAAAAAACTGGACGCCATGTTCGAAGACGGCACCATCGATGCCTACACCAAAAAAGAGGCGCTCCAGATGGACAAAGAGCGCGATAAGCTGCAAAAGGTGCTGGGTGGCATCAAGAACATGCACAAGCTGCCCGGCCTGATGTTCGTGATCGACCCCAAGAATGAGGAGATCGCCGTACAGGAAGCCAAGAAACTGGGCATTCCGGTGGTGGCCATTGTTGACACCAACTGCGACCCGGATATGATCGACTACGTGATCCCCGGTAACGACGACGCCATCCGTGCCATCCGCCTGCTGTCGGCCAAGATCGCTGACGCCGTGCTGGAAGGCTCCGAAGCCCGCAACACCGCCCTGCAGAGCAACGCCGAAGGCGCCGACGAGCTGGAGGCCGCCATGGGTGACAACGTGGCCTGCGAAGCCAGCGCCGACTAATCGCAGTTTACACATCAGATTACAAACGACCACCGTGTGTGGTTCGGAGGATAGACGAACATGGCAATCACCGCTGCACAGATCAATGAACTGAGAAAGACCACCGGCGCCGGGATGCTGGATTGCAAAAAGGCCCTGGAAGAGGTGGGCGGCAACATGGAGCAGGCCGTCGACTACCTGCGCAAGAAGGGTCTGGCCGCTGCCTCCAAGAAGGCCGGTCGCGCCGCTACTGAGGGCATGGTAGCCACCGCCCTTTCGGCAGACGGCAAAAAGGGTGTACTGGTCGAGATCAACAGTGAGACCGACTTTGTTGCCAAAAACGACAAGTTCCAGGACTTTGTCAAACAGGTGGCCGACCACGTCCTGCAGAAGGACCCGGCCAACATGGACGCCCTGCTGGCACAAGCCTTTGCCGGCGACGCAGCCAAGACCGTTCAGACCCTGCTGACCGAGGCGATCGCCGTGATCGGCGAGAATATGCAGATCCGTCGTTTTGCCAGCTTCAGAGTAGCCGGCAACGGCATGGTTGGTTCCTACATCCACGCCGGCGGTAAGATCGGCGTGCTGGTTGAGGCTGCCTGCGAAGGCGCCACTGACGAGCGGCTGGCTGCCTGCCTGCGCGATGTGGCCATGCACGTGGCCGCAGCCTCCCCTTCCTACCTGCAACGCAGTGAAGTGCCGAGCGACGTGCTGGATCGCGAGAAGGAGATCTACCGCGACAAGGCCCGCCAGACCGGCAAGCCGGACAACATCATCGAGAAGATCATCGAAGGTCAGGTCAACAAGTTCTACGGCGACATCTGCCTGGTGGAGCAGGCCTTTGTAAAGGATCCGGACAAGTCGGTCCAGAAGTACCTGGACGAGACCGGCAAGGCCTTGGGTGGCGCCATCACCCTCAAGCGCTTCACCAAGTTCGTGCTCGGTGAGGGGTTGGAAAAGAAGGAATCGGACTTTGCCGCCGAAGTGGCGGCGGCGGCCGGACTCTAAGTAGCCGAGAAGCCGGCCCGAAAGGCCGGCTTTTTTCTTATCAAGGGGGGAGATGACCTATGTCGCGACAGTCCTACAAACGGGTACTTCTGAAACTGTCCGGTGAATCCCTGGCCGGGGATCAGGGCTACGGGATTGATCCCGTCACCATCAACGCCATCGCCGCCGAGATCAAAGAGGTGATGGACGACGGGATCGAGCTGGCCTTGGTGATCGGCGGCGGCAACATCTTCCGCGGCCTGGCTGCCTCTTCCAAAGGGATGGACCGGGCCAGCGCCGACTACATGGGCATGCTGGCCACCGTGATCAACTCGCTGGCCATGCAGGACGCCCTGGAGAAGATTGGCGTCTCGACCCGAGTCCAGTCGGCCATCGCCATGCAGGAAGTGGCCGAGCCCTACATCCGCCGCAAGGCGGTACGCCACCTTGAAAAAGGACGGGTCGTGATCTTCGGGGCCGGCACCGGCAACCCCTACTTCACCACCGACACCGCTGCCAGCTTGCGGGCCATGGAGATCAACGCCCAGGTTATCCTGAAAGGGACCAAGGTAGACGGCGTCTACTCGGCCGACCCAAAAAAAGACCCCAGCGCCAAACGCTACGACGAACTGACCTACATCGAGGTTCTGCAGCAGGGCCTGCAGGTGATGGATGCTACCGCCACCTCGCTCTGCATGGACAACCATCTGCCGATCATCGTCTTTGACCTGACCACCCCCGGCAACATCAAGAAGGTGATCGGCGGCCAGACCATCGGCACCATCGTCCAAGGAGACTGACCATGCCCAAAACCGTCATTACCGACATGAAGGCCCACATGGATAAGACCGTGGAGGACCTGCGCAAAGAATTCCTGAAAATTCGCACCGGCCGCGCCAACATCGCGCTGCTTGATGAGGTGCGGGTGGACTACTACGGCAATCCGGCCACCCTCTCCCAGGTGGCCAACCTGGCGGTGCCGGAACCGCGCACCATCACCATCACCCCTTGGGAATCCAAGATGATCGGCCCGATTGAAAAGGCGATCCTGAACGCCAACCTGGGTCTGACCCCCGGCAACGACGGCAAGCTGATCCGCCTGACCCTGCCGCCCTTGACCGAGGAGCGCCGCAAGGAGATCGTCAAGGGGCTCAAAAAAATGGATGAGGACCATAAGGTGGCGGTCCGCAACATCCGGCGCAAGGCGATTGACGAACTGAAAAAACTGGAGAAGGACAAGGCGATCAGCGAAGACGATCTCAAGAAATTGGAGAAAGATGTGCAGACCGCCACCGACGCAGTCATCGCACGTCTGGATGAAATCCTCTCCCACAAAGAGAAGGAGGTCATGGAAGTCTGACATGATGGAGCTCGATCCGACCAAACTGCCCCGCCACTTGGCGATCATCATGGATGGCAACGGCCGCTGGGCGCAGGAGCGGATGCTGAAGCGGATCGTAGGACACCAGCGAGGTGTGGAAACGGTGCGGATGGTGGTGGAGCAGGCCTCCCTGCTGGGCATTCCCTACCTGACCCTGTTTGCCTTCTCGTCCGAGAACTGGTCCCGCCCAGCGACCGAGGTGCGGGCCCTGATGACCCTGCTCAAAAAATTCGTCCGCTCCGAGACCAGCCGGATGATGAAGCATAACATCCGCTTCAATGTGATCGGCAACCGCTCTGAGATGCCGGACGACATCAACCAGGCCCTGGATGAGGCGTTGGCCAAGACCGCCGCCAACAGCGGCATGGTGCTGACCCTGGCCCTGTCCTACGGCGGCCGCCAGGAACTGACCCGCGCAGCGGCCATGATCGCCCGAGAAGTGGCCAGCGGAGGACTGCGACCAGACCAGATTACCGAGGAACTGCTGGCACGGCACCTGGACACTGTCGGCCTGCCGGATCCCGACTTCCTGATCCGCACCAGCGGCGAGATGCGAATCAGCAACTTCCTGCTCTGGCAGCTGGCCTACACCGAACTGTACTTCACCGAGATCAACTGGCCCGATTTCACCATCAGCGAACTGTATCGCGCTTTGGCCGATTTCCAGGCCCGTGAGCGCCGCTTCGGCAAGACCAGCGCCCAGATCAAGCTGACCCAAAGGAGCTGACCTATTCTACGCCTGCTGACTGCCCTGGTACTGCTGCCGGTCGTGATCCTGACCATTGTCAAAGGATTGCCGTGGCACTTTGCCCTGCTGCTGTCGTTGTTTACCGCAGTGGGGCTGCATGAATTCTTTGCCATGGCACTGCCGGATCGCAAAGGAGAACTGCTGCCCTTTGCCCTGTACGGCGCCTTGGCAGTGTTTACCCCGCTGCTGTCCGACGGGCGGCTGTTCATCATGGCCGGCGCCGGCTTTTTCCTGCTGGCCGCCTTCCACTTCCTGTTCCGTCTGCAGAATATGGAAAGCGTGGCGCGCGACGTCAGCCTGGTGGTAACTGCCTACCTGTATGTACCCTTTCTGCTGGCCCACCTGGTGATGCTGCGTCTGTTGCCCGACGGCAGCTCCTGGTTGCTCGTAATCATGCTGATCGTGATGACCAACGATACGGCCGCCTATTACATCGGCAGCGCCATCGGCAAACACCGGCTCTACCCGGCCGTCAGCCCTAAAAAGAGCGTCGAAGGCGCCCTCGGTGGGCTTTTAGGCAGCCTGGGCGGCACCCTGCTGGCCAAGTTCACCTTCTTTGGCTCCTTGAGTTACGTCGACGCCGTGCTGGCAGCCGTGCTGATCGGCGTCACCGGCCAGTTGGGCGACCTGTTCGAGTCACTCTTGAAGCGCAGCTTCGGGGTCAAGGATTCCGGCGCCATCCTGCCGGGCCACGGCGGGGTGCTGGACCGGCTGGACAGCATCATCCTGGCCGCGCCGGTCACCTACTACTTTGCCATCTACCTCTGCGGGAGGTTTTCGTGATGAAGCAGATCGCCATCCTCGGCTCCACCGGATCGATCGGCGTCAGCACCCTGGAGATCGTAGCCAGCCATCCGGATACGTTCAGGGTGGTGGCGCTGTCGGCCGGCAAGAACCTTGAGCTGTGCGCACGCCAGGTACGGCAGTTCAGGCCCAAGTTGGTGGCAGTGGCCGATCCCCATGACCTGCCCCGCCTGCGGGAGCTGCTTGACGGCCAGGACGTTGAGATCACCGGCGGTCTTGAGGGGTTGTGTGCCGTAGCTACTGCCGACGGTGTCCAGATGGTGGTGGCCGCCATTGTCGGCGCTGCCGGGCTGGTGCCCACCGCCGCCGCGATCCGGGCCGGCAAGGATGTGGCCCTGGCCAACAAAGAAACCCTGGTCACCGCAGGGCACCTGTTCATGGAACTGGTGGCCACACACCAGGTCAAGCTGCACCCCGTAGACAGTGAGCACAGTGCGGTATTTCAATCCATTACAGGACACCGCAATCAGGATATCACCAAGATCATCCTGACCGCCTCCGGCGGACCGTTCCGCGAGACCCCCCTGGAGCGACTGAAGACCGTCACTGTGCAAGACGCACTCAACCATCCCAACTGGAGCATGGGGCGCAAGATCACCATCGATTCCGCCACCATGATGAACAAAGGCCTGGAAGTGATCGAGGCCCGCTGGCTGTTTGATGCGCCGGCCGACAAGATCAGTGTCAATATCCACCCCCAGAGCATCATTCACTCGATGGTGGAGTATGTGGACGGCTGCGTGATCGCCCAGCTGGGGATGCCGGACATGAAGGCCCCCATTGCCTACGCCCTTTCCTACCCGGCGCGGGTCAGCAGCGGGATCAAACCGCTGGACCTGACCGAGCTTTCGGGGCTGACCTTTTTCAAACCCGACCTGGAGCGTTTCCCCTGCCTGGGGCTGGCCTACCGCGCCCTGGGTGAAGGGGAAAGCATGCCGGCAGTGATGAACGCCGCCAACGAGATTGCCGTAGAGGCCTTTCTGGAGGGACGCATCAGCTTCCTGCAGATCGCCCGGGTGATCGAACAGACCATGGACCGTCACCAAGCCCACCGCCTGTCCTCCATCGATGAGGTGCTGGCGGCCGACCAGTGGGGCCGCGAGGCGGCCCGCGCCATCTGCACAACCATGACAAGGTAAAGCTCATGATACTTCTTTATTTCATCATTGTTCTCGGCATCCTGATCTTCGTCCATGAACTGGGGCACTTTCTGGTGGCCAAGTGGCTCGGCATCCGGGTGGAAAAATTCTCCCTGGGTTTCGGCCCCAAGCTGATTGGCTGGCACTGGGGAGACACCGAATATCTGCTGTCGGCCTTCCCGCTGGGGGGCTACGTCAAGCTGTTCGGCGAAGGCGGCTTTGAAGAAAACGAGATGATCGAGAAGGACTATGAGCCGTCAGCTGAACGGCTGCCCCAGCGTCCCGAATTACAACTCAGTGATGAAGACCGTGCCCAGTCTTTTGCCCACCGCCCGGTCTGGCACCGGATGTCGGTGGTCATCGCCGGCCCGGCCTTCAACATGCTGTTTGCCTGGCTGCTGCTGGTGCTGCTGTATCTGGTCGGCATGCCGATCATGAAGGCCACCATCGGCGAGGTGTTCAAAGACAAGCCGGCCGCCCGGGCCGGCCTGCAGACTGGCGACCTGATCACCGCCGTCAATGGACGCCCGGTCCGCCAATGGGAAGATTTCTCGGCAGAAATGGCCAAGGCCAGGAATGAGGTGGCCATCACCATCCTGCGCAAGGAGCAGACCGCCCTGCTGCGCATGACGCCGGAACTGAGCGAAGCCAAAAACCTGTTCGGCGAGACCATCCAGAAACCGATCGTGGGGGTCAGCCCGGCCTATGATGTGGTCACACAGCGCTTTGGATTGCTGGATGCGATACAGCTGGGCAACGCCAAGGCGGTGGAAGTAACCAAGTTGACCGTACTCTCGCTGGTGAAGCTGGTGCAGGGCATTGTGCCGCTCAAGACCGTTGGCGGCCCGCTGATGATTGCCGACATGGCCAACAAGGCGGCAGCATCCGGCGGCCCCACCTTCTTCCTGCTGCTGGCTGTGGTTTCCATCAACCTGGGCATCCTCAACCTGCTGCCGGTGCCGGTGCTGGACGGCGGCCACCTGATGTTCTACACCGTTGAGCTGATCATCCGCCGACCAGTGCCGCAAAAAGCGCGCGAATATGCACAGCAAGCCGGCATGCTGCTGTTGATCGGTCTGATGGTGCTGGCCTTTTATAACGACATCATGCGCTACTTCATCAGTAACTGATGCTGACCCTCTGCCTGGACACCGCCACTGGCCCCAGCAGCATCGCCATCAGCCGGGACGGCCAGGTACTGGCAGCATCAGTGGTGACAGCGCCGGGCAAACGACAGAACGCCTGGCTGCTGCCTGAACTTGAGCGGCTGTTAGGCACCTGCGAACTCGACAGCGCCCAGATCGACCTGTTTGCCTGCGCCAGCGGCCCTGGCTCCTTCACCGGTGTCCGTACCGGGGTTGCCACCATCCAGGGCCTGGCCCTGGCCCACGCTAAGCCCTGCATCGGCATCTCCAGTCTGGCCCTGCTGGCCATGCAGCTGCCCTACGCCGCTCACCCGGTCTGCCCCCTGCTGGATGCCCGCAAGAACGAGGTCTACGCCGGCCTCTACCATTGTCATCCTTTGCCGAAGCCACTGCGCGACGACTGCGCCCTGCCTCCGGCGGCATTCCTGCAGCAACTGTCCAGCACCACCATCTTTGTGGGCGACGGCGCCATCCGCTACCGCCAGTTGATCGAAGAGCTGCTGGGAGAGCGGGCCCTCTTCGCCCCGCCTTCTCACACCATCCCCTCTGCCGCACATGGCGCTCTGCTGGCCGAGGCCGCCTTCCGGCACGGTGCGGCATCCACGCCGGAGCACCTGCTCCCCACCTACCTGCGCCTCTCCGAGGCCGAACTCTCCCGACAAAAAAAGATCTAAGCTCATTGCTTGAAGCCGCTCCGAAGGCTGGTATACTCCCCACATCGTTACCATGAGGAGTTGCCATGAATATCCATGAGTACCAGGCCAAAGAGATCTTAAGCACCTACGGCATCCCGGTGCCGCGCAACCGGGTGGCACTGACCGCCGACCAGGTGGAACGAGGCGCTAAGATGATGGGCGGCCACTGTGTGGTCAAGGCCCAGATCTATGCCGGCGGACGGGGCAAGGCCGGCGGGGTCAAGGTGGTCCACCATCCCGAACAGGCCGCCGAGCTTGCCAAAGAACTGTTCGGCAAGCGGCTGGTCACCCCCCAGACCGGTCCGGAAGGGCTCAAGGTGCGCCGCATCCTGGTGGAAGAGGCGGTGGAGATCGCCCGCGAATTTTACCTCTCGATCACCCTTGACCGCGAACAGTCGCGCTACTGCCTGATCGCCTCGGCCGAAGGCGGGGTGGAGATCGAGGAGGTGGCCAGGAAGGCACCCGAAAAGATCCATATGCTGACCATCGACCCCTTCACCGGCCTGCGCACCTACCAGGCCCGCAAGATCGCCCTGGCGCTGGGGCTCACCGGCGGGGTCTGCGAGGACTGCGTCGAGCTGATCCTGAACCTGTACAAATGCTGTCTGGAAAAGGATTGCTCCCTGGTGGAGATTAACCCCTTGGTGGTGACCCGGGCCGGCTGGCTGTTGGCCATGGACGCCAAGATATCCTTTGACGACAACGCGGTCTACCGCCATCGCGAATACCCGGACATGGTGGACTACTCCCAACTGGACCCGCTGGAGATCACCGCCGGCAAGTACGACCTGGCCTACATCAAGCTGACCGGCAACATCGGCTGTATGGTCAACGGCGCCGGTCTGGCCATGGCCACCCTGGACGTGCTGAAGGAATATGGCGGTGAGCCGGCCAACTTCCTGGATGTGGGGGGCGGCGCCACCCGCGAAAAGGTGGCCGAGGCCTTCAAGATCATCCTGCAGGACAGCGACGTGCAGGCGGTGTTCGTCAACATCTTTGGCGGCATCATGCGTTGCGACGTGATCGCCCAGGGGATCATCGAGGCGGCCAATGAGGTCAAATGTCTGCTGCCGATCGTGGTGCGGATGGACGGCAGCAATGTGGAGGACGGCAAGCAACTGCTGCTGGAATCGGGACTCAACGTGCAGATCGGCGACAACCTGGGTGACGGCGCCCAGAAGATCGTCGCCATGCTGGCCACGGCCTAAGAGGGACTACGACCATGTCGATTCTGATCAATAGCAACTCCAAGATCCTGGTACAGGGGATCACCGGCAAGAGCGGCCTGTTTCACACCCAGCAGTGCCGGGCCTACGGCAGCCAGATCGTGGCCGGGGTCACCCCCGGCAAGGGTGGCGTGCATATCGAGGGCATCCCGGTCTTTAACACGGTGGAGGAGGCGGTGCACTACACCGGCGCCACGGTCTCGATGATCTTTGTGCCGCCTCCCGGTGCAGCTGACGCCATTCTGGAGGCCTGCGACGCCGGTCTGGAACTTGCGGTCTGCATCACCGAAGGGATTCCGGTGCGCGATATGGTGCTGGCCCGCGCCATCCAGGAACGCAGCAAGACACTGCTGGTGGGGCCCAACTGTCCCGGTGTGATCACTCCCGGCCAATGCAAGCTGGGCATCATGCCGGGCTACATCCATACCCCCGGCAAGGTGGGGGTGGTCTCCCGTTCCGGCACCCTGACCTACGAGGCGGTCAAGCAGCTGACCGATCTGGGGCTGGGTCAGTCCACCTGCGTCGGCATCGGCGGTGACCCGATCATCGGCATGAAGTACATCGATGTCCTGAAGCGGTTCAACGACGACCCGGAGACCGAGGCGGTCTTCATGATCGGCGAGATCGGTGGCGGGGCCGAAGAAGAAGCAGCGTACTGGATCCAGGAACATATGAAGAAGCCGGTGGCAGCCTTTATCGCCGGAGTTACCGCCCCCCCCGGCAAACGGATGGGACACGCCGGCGCCATCATCACCGGCGGCAAAGGTAAGGCCGAGGACAAGATCCGCACTCTGCAGGAATGCGGCGTGGTGGTCTCCACCTCCCCCACCCGGATGGGTGAGGCCATGCAAGAGGCCATCAAAAAATAACCGCAATCACCCCGCAGCATTACGCGCCAAGCCGCGTATTTGCGCTGTTCAGCACGATTGACAGCTGCGGTCGCCGTGGGGCATACTAGGTGCCAACTTTACCGAACGGGATCTCGCCATGAGCTCCCGTTCACACTTTGGATGCCCCATGGATGCAGCAACCGACACACCGACAACGACCACCCCCTTTGTCCACCTGCACCTGCACAGCCAGTACTCGCTCCTGGACGGCGCCATCCGGATCGAGGACCTGGTTGCCAAGGCCAAGCAGACCGGCATGTCGGCCCTGGCCATCACCGACCACGGCAATATGTTCGGTGCGGTGGAATTCTACCTGAAGTGCAAGAAGGCCGGCATCAAGCCGATCATCGGCTGCGAAGTCTATCTGGCCCCCGACTCCCGCTTTTCCAAAGACGCCAAGGGTATCTCCGAGGCGGCCTACCACCTGATCCTGCTCTGCGAAAACATGGAGGGTTACCGCAACCTCTCCTACCTGACCTCAGCCGGCTACAAGGAAGGCTTCTACTACCGCCCCCGCATCGACCGCGAACTGCTGGCCCAGCACAGCGCGGGCCTGATCGCCCTGTCGGCCTGCCTGAAGGGGGAAGTGGCCATGCAGTGCGGTCGCAACCGGATGGATGATGCACTGGAGACCGCCCGCTGGTACAGCGAACTGTTTCCCGGCCGCTACTACATCGAGCTGCAGGAAAACACCCTGCCGGAGCAGGACGTGGTCAACCAACGGCTGCTGGAGGTGGCCCGCACCCTCAACCTGCCGCTGGTGGCCACCAACGACTGCCACTACCTCAACCGGGAGGATGCCAAGGCCCACGAGGTGCTGCTCTGCATCCAGACCGGCAAAACCATGTCCGACCCGACCCACATGCGCTTCTCGGCCGACGAGTTCTACGTCAAGACCCCGGAGGAGATGGCGGCCGCCTTTGCCTACGCGCCGGAGGCGGTCACCAACACGGTCGCCATCGCCGAACGCTGTAATCTGGAACTGCCGCTGGAAAAGGAATACTACTTCCCCCACTATGAACCGCCAGAAGGCAAGACCCATGACGAGCTGCTGGAACAACAGGCCACCGAGGGGCTTCAACAGCGTCTGGTAACCATCCGCGCCAAACACCCCGAGATGACGCCGGAGCAGGAGCAGGCCTACTGGGACCGCCTGCGGATCGAGCTGGACTGTATTCGACAGATGAAGTTCCCGGCCTACTTCCTGATCGTGGCCGATTTCATCAACTGGGCCAAGTCCCAGGGCATCCCGGTGGGGCCCGGCCGGGGCTCGGCCGCCGGCTCGCTGGTGGCCTACGCCATCAAGATCACCGACCTGGACCCCCTGCCCTACAACCTACTGTTCGAACGCTTTCTGAACCCGGAACGGATCTCGATGCCTGATATCGACGTCGACTTCTGCCAGGACCAGCGCGAAAAGGTGATCGAGTACGTGGTGGAGAAGTACGGCCGGGAGCGGGTCTGCCAGATCATCACCTTCGGTACCATGAAGGCCAAGGCGGTGGTGCGAGACGTGGGCCGGGCCTTGAGCATGGCCTACGGCGACGTGGACCGGATCGCCAAACTGATCCCGGACGACCTGAAGATGACCGTGCCCAAGGCCATCGAGCAGGAACCGCAGCTGCGGGAGTTGCGTGACAGCGATCCGCAGATCAAGGAACTGCTGGAGACCGCCATCTGCCTGGAGGGGCTGGCACGCCACGCCGGCACCCATGCCGCCGGGGTGGTGGTGGCCCCGGACCGGATGGAGGAGTTCCTGCCGGTCTATAAGGATCAGAAGACCGGCTCGATCAACACCCAGTACTCAATGAAGTACGTCGAGATGGTGGGACTTGTGAAGTTCGACTTCCTGGGCCTCAAGAACCTGACCGTGATCCAGAACGCGGTGCGGCTGGTGCGGGAGGGCAAGGACCCCGCCTTCGACATCACCCTGCTGCGTGACGATGACCAGGCCAGCTACGACCTGATCTCGGCCGGCAATACCACCGGCATCTTCCAGCTTGAATCCAGCGGCATGAAAGAGATGCTGGTCAAGCTCAAACCTTCCTGCTTCGAGGATGTGATCGCGGCCTGCGCCCTCTACCGTCCTGGCCCCTTGGGCTGCGGCATGGTGGACGAATTCATCGAGCGCAAGCACGGCCGCCAGAAGGTGGTCTACGACCTGCCGCAACTGGAGCCGATCCTGAAAGACACCTACGGGGTCATCGTCTATCAGGAACAGGTGATGCAGATCTCCCGTTCCCTGGCCGGCTATTCCCTGGGCCGCGCCGACCTCTTGCGCCGCGCCATGGGCAAGAAGGACCCGGCGGTCATGGCCAAGGAAAAGGAGCCGTTCCTGGCAGGGGCCAAGGCCCAGGGGATCGATCCCAAGAAGGCCGAGGCGATCTTCGACCAGATGGCCAAGTTCGCCGAATACGGCTTCAACAAGTCCCACTCGGCGGCCTATGCCCTGATCGCCTACCAGACCGCTTATTTAAAAGCCCATTACCCGGTAGAGTTCATGGCAGCCCTGCTCTCCTGTGACATGGACAGCACCGACAAGGTACTCAAAAGTATCAGCGACTGCCGCGAGCAGGGGATCGAGGTGCTGCCGCCCGATATCAACGCATCGGGCCAGTCCTTCACCGTGGTGGGCAACTCAATGCGTTTCGGTCTGGGTGCCGTGAAAGGGGTCGGGGGCGGCGCGGTGGAGTCGATCATCGAGGCCCGTAAGGACGGCTTGTTTACCGACATCTACGACTTCTGCGAGCGGGTCGATCTGCGGCGGGTCAACAAACGGGTGCTGGAGGCACTGATCAAATGCGGCGCCTTTGATTCGCTGCACAAGTGGCGGGCCCCGGTGATGGCCGTGCTGGATGACGCCATGGCCTCTGGCCAGCGTTTTCAGGAGGAGCGGGACAGCGCCCAGGTATCGCTGTTCGGCGACCTGCCCGAGGTGGCTGCCAGTCGCACCAACCGCAAGCTGCCCACGGTGGGCGAGTGGCATGACAAGGAAAAACTTGGCTTTGAGAAGGAGGCGCTGGGCTTCCTGATCACCGGCCACCCGTTGGATCGCTATGCAGCGGACATCAAGCGCCTGGCCAGCGCCGAGATCGCCCGACTGCTCGAACTGGCGGACAACAGCGAGGTTCGCATCTGCGGCGTGGTGACCCTCTTCCGGGAGATCATGACCAAAAAGGGCGACCGGATGTGCTTTGCCACCCTCGAGGACCTGACCGGTTCCATCGAGATCACCGTCTTCCCCGATGTGTATGCCGAGTGCTGTTCGCTGCTCAAAACCGATGATCCGCTGCTGGTGACCGGCAAGCTGGAGCGGGGTGAAAAGGGCTGCAAACTGCTGGTGATGCGCACCAACGGCCGAGATAGTCGCAAAAACGGCGCCAGTGCACCGAACGGCGACATACGGCTGCTGCTGGAGGCACAGGCCCAAAGCACCACCCGGGTCAGCCTTGCGCTCAGATTGGCCGAGCTTTCAACTGATCAGCTGTCATCGCTACGGGGCGTGATTGAACGACATGCCGGCAGCTTGCCGCTGACGCTGCAGTTCGAGTCTCCCAGCCGATTCATGGCACTGCAGCGACTGCCCGACGACCTGAAGGTGGCGGCCAGCGATGAATTTAGGCTGGAAGTGGAGCGGCTGGTCGGCTATAATGCCGCGATCTTCGAGTGAATGGTCTTTTTCCGCCCCGACCGCGTCAAGCGGCAGCCTTACTTGTGCGACGTACTTCCGTGTACGTCTCCGCGTAAGGCCTTGCTTGCCGTACCCGGAACGAAAAAATCCTCATTCCTTACCTGATGCCAAATTATTTTTGTGAGGTTACCTGATGGCAGCCACTGTGTATCTGGAATTTGAAAAATCGATTGCCGAGCTTGAGAAGAAGATCGAGGAGTTGCGCGCCCTGAACGGTGGCAGCGAACTGAACCTGACCGACGATATCAGCTCACTGGAAAAACGGGTGGAGCAGGAACGCCAGGAGATCTTCAACAACCTCTCCCGCTGGCAGAAGGCCCAGGTGGCGCGGCATATCAACCGCCCCTTCACCCTGGATTACATCAAGCACCTGTTCACCGACTTCAACGAGCTGCACGGCGACCGCAACTACGGCGACGACCACGCTATCGTGGGCGGCCTGGCCCGTTTTGATGGCCAGCCGGTGATGGTGGTGGGCCACCAGAAGGGGCGGGACACCAAGGAAAAGGTCTTCCGCAACTTCGGCATGCCCAACCCGGAGGGCTACCGCAAGGCGCTGCGCCTGTTCCGGATGGCTGAACAGTTCAACCTGCCGATCATCACCTTTGTGGACACCCCCGGCGCCTACCCCGGTATCGGCGCCGAAGAGCGTGGCCAGGCCGAGGCCATTGCCCGTAACCTGCGCGAGATGGCTGAGCTGACGGTGCCGATCATCGTCTGCATCACCGGCGAAGGCGGTTCCGGCGGTGCCCTGGCCGTTGCCGTGGGCAACCGGGTAGTGATGCTGGAGCATTCGGTCTACGCCGTGATCTCGCCGGAGGGCTGCGCCGCCATCCTCTGGTCCGACGGCACCAAGGGCCCCCAGGCCGCCGAGGCCCTGAAGCCCACTGCCCAGGACATCATCGGTCTGGGGGTGATCGACGAAATCATCCATGAGCCGGTGGGCGGCGCCCACCGCGACCACGAGGCCACTGCCCAGGCACTGGGCTCGGCCATCCGTAGCCACTTGGCTGATCTGAAGGCCATGAGCAAGGAAGAACTGGTTGAAGATCGCTACCAGAAGTTCCGCGCCATGACCCAGATGGCGGAATAGCGTCCTGCGGACACGAACAGGATACAGAGGGGTGCCTGTTGTGCGGCGCCCTTCTGTCGTTTCAGGCCGATGAACGATCGCCATCCACTCCTGCGCTGGCTGCTGATCGCCCTGGGACTGCTGGCCACCGGCCTGGGGGTAGTGGGCATCTTCGTGCCGCTGTTGCCCACCACTCCCTTGCTACTGCTGGCTGCCGCCTGTTTTGCGCGCAGCTCTGAGCGGTTTCATGACTGGCTGGTGCAACACCGCCACCTGGGACCGATCATCGGCGGCTACCTCGATGGCAGCGGCATACCGCTCAGGGCCAAACGGACCGCCATAGCGCTGGTGCTGCTGACGTTACCGCCATCCGCCCTGCTGCTGGTACCGGCGGTCTGGCTGAAGGCGCTGCTGATTCTACTGGCAGCTGGCATTATCTGGTATCTGCTGCGACTGCCGACCCGCTGTGAGGAGCCATGAACCGCAAACTGCTCAAATTCATCTTTCTGACCGTCGCCGGTGCCCTGGCCGGTGGCCTGTTGGGCTGGCTGGCACGCTGCACCGGCAGCGGCTGAGCCATGCTGGGCAGCCCCTGGTCAGGGGCCCTGTACGGCGCCATTGCTGGTTTCGCCATTGCGCTGACCCCAGATGACACCACCAACGAAAAACCTAAGGACCAATCATGACTGAACGTCTGCAAAAGATCATCGCCGCCGCCGGCATCACCTCCCGCAGGGCTGCCGAAGAGCTGATCCTGGCTGGCCGGGTGGCGGTGAACGGCAGCGTTGTTACGGAACTGGGTGCCAAGGCCGATCCGGCAACCGACCAGATCACCGTGGACGGTGCGTTGGTTAAACCGGCTGAAACCCTCTACTATGTGCTGCTACATAAACCGGCCGGTTACGTCACCAGCCTGAAGGACCCCCAGGGAAGACAGCTGGTGACTGAACTGGTCACAGGTGTTAACGCCCGACTCTATCCCGTTGGCCGGTTGGACTATAACTCTGAAGGTCTGTTGCTGCTGACAAACGACGGCGCCTGGGCTAACCGGCTGATGCATCCCCGCCACCAGGTGGACAAGGAGTATCATGTGCGAGTGCGGGGTAAGGTGGATCAGCAGCAGATCAGACGACTGAACGACGGCATTGAGCTGGAAGACGGACCGGTAAGCGGCGCCACGGTACGCCTGCTGAAGACCGATCAGAACAACGACTGGCTCTCGGTCACCATCCGTGAAGGACGCAACCGCCAGGTGCGCCGCATGTGCGCCGCCGTTGGACTGTCGGTGGTCAGACTGCGGCGGATCCGTTACGGCAACCTGACCCTGGGCGGCCTCAAGCCAGGTGAGTATCGTCTGCTGACCACGCAGGAGGCCGCTGAGCTCGACGGGCCGCCGCCGGTACGCTCAGCACGCCCCGGTTCTGCCGAGGTCCGCACCAAGGCCAGACCGGAGCGTCCCGCGCCACCTCGCCGCCCACCGTCCCGCGTACGGTAAGACACCATGAGCCTCGAGCTGCCCCGCCTGATACGTCTGTTGGGGTACGGCATCGCCCTGCTGGGAGCCGGCTCACTCTTCCCCCATCTGCCGTTGCTGCCGCGCCTTGTGCTGGTGGCAGGACTGGCCGCCGGCCTGTACGCTGAACGCAGAACAGCACCGCTGGTCCCGCACCTGCCCCTGACCATCAGCTCGATCCTCTTGTTCCTATGGTACGCCGTCCAGTTCAGCCGCGCCAACCCGGCTCTGCCGGTGGTCAGCATCCTGGCGATAGTGCTGGGCACTCGGCTGGCTGCCGAAAAGACCGTTCGCACCTGGCTGCAGACCAGCGCCATCGCCCTGTTCTGCCTCTCATCCTCCAGCCTGTTCGATCTTGGCCCTCGTTTTCTGCTGCTGTTATCCCTGATGCTGCCGATGATCGCCCTGCTGCTGGTGCTGCTCACCTTTCAGGCCGCCAACCAGCCGCTCACATCACATGGTCTGCGTCAGGCATCACTGGCAGGACTGCTGATCCCTGTGACCGCGCTGGCACTCACACCGCTTTTTTTTCCGATCCTGCCCCGCACCCAGTTTCCGCTCTGGAACTTCATTCAGCAGGTGGGCGGGAGCCAACCAACAGGATTGGCTGACACGGTAACTCCTGGCACCAGCTCACAGATAGCGGAGAGTGGACAACTGGTCTTTCGTGCTGAAATGCCGCGCATCGCTGCCAACCAACTATACTGGCGCGGACCGAGCTTCAGTCGGCTGGACGGCCTGCGCTGGCTGCAGGATTCTCCTGCCGCCGCAGCGCAACCGCCCAGATCGACTGCCCCCCCCATACGTCAAATCATCACCATGGAACCCGGCAGTTCTCGCAGACTGCTAGGATTGGATCTGCCCATCTCCTTTCAGCATCCCAACGGCAGCACCATCCCCTGGGCCTTCTGGAACCGTCCCCTGCCCTCTTCACGACGTCTGCGTTATCTGGTTCTTTCTACTTTTACGCCTCCACCAACGATTGCTGAGCAGGCCTTGACCAGCCTGTCCCAGCTGCCGAACGAAACGCCACAAAGAGTACGGCAACTGGCTCAACGGCTTCGCCGATCCGGCGCCACTGACCAGGAACGTCTCGCTGCTCTGGAAGCCTGGTTCCGCAGCAACGGCTTCAGCTACAGCCGCACCAACCTGCCCACCGGCGATGACGCCCTGGAGCGCTTCCTCTTTGAGACCAGGAGCGGCCACTGCGAATTTTTCGCCTCCGCTTTTGCCCTGCTGGCCCGTGGTTCAGGTCTACCAACCCGACTGGTGGGCGGCTATTACGGCGGTGAATACAACGATCTGGGCGGTTACTACCGGGTAGGCGAAGAGCGTGCCCATGTCTGGGTGGAGGTCTGGCTACGCAAGAGTGGCTGGCAACGCATCGACCCCAGCAGCTTTTCGATCAATGCCGATGCCGCCTTAGGCGAACCGCGCCGGCGATCGCTGATGCTCCGGTTACGCCTGGTGCTGGACTCGCTCGATCACACCTGGAACTCAGCCATCATTACCTACGACTTCGAGCGTCAACTGCAGGCAGCCGGCAAGGCACACAACCGGTTACAGTCGCTCAGACTGAAAGACCTCGGCCCCTTTGGTTTAGCGCTTGCCCTGCTGGCTACCGTCGCGCTTGGTTATCGGACAACGCTGCAACTGCGCCGCAGCGGCCTGCTGGATCGTAATACCCGGTTGCTGCGCCGCTTTCGGCGGGCAGTTGAACGCAGTCACGGCATCCCCCGCACCGCCCAGCTGGGCCTGATTGATCTTGCCCGTCAGATTGATCACCCACAGGTACACGCATTCGTTACCCTCTACGCCCGCAGCCTGTATGGCAACCAGCCGCTCACCAGAGCTGAATTCAGACAGCTTGACCGTCTTGTCAAAAACGGCTTTGGGCCCCGATAACAGCCGCCACCATCTCTTTTTTTGTGCATATACACAAAAAACTTGACGCAGCTCGCCGGCCGAGCGTATTGTGCATATGCAAACAATCCAGTTCCCAGAGAGACCCATGTTCGCGAACTACACACCTGCCGTGCTTGACCACGCCCGTAACCCACGCAACGTAGGCAGCATCGATGACGCAAATGTCGTTGTGCAGGTCGGTGATCCCGACTGCGGCGACACGCTGCTGCTGTTCATGAAGATCGAAGATGACTGCATCGCCAACGTCAGCTACCTGATCAAGGGCTGCGGCGCAGCCATTGCCACCGCCTCGATTGGCAGCGAATTGGTCAAAGGTAAATCCCTGAACCAGGCGCTGCTGGTGACCGACCAGACCGTGACCGACGCCTTGGGCGGCCTGCCCGATGACAAGGAGCATTGTTCAAACCTGATCGCCTCGGCGGTGCATGCCGCCATCAGCCAGTACATCAGCACCGTCACCGGCGAGGCAGCGCCGATCAGTTTCGAGGTAGACATGGCTGCGGCTGACCGCCAGAAAACCCAAGGAGATGCAGCATGAGCCCCTGTGCACAACTCTACCGTGCCGAGACCGGAAAAGCGGTCTGGCAATTTGTCGCAGACCTCAAAGAAAACGGCCTACAACATGGCTTGTTGATCCACAACGAAGACCATATGGAGATGGCCAACACCTTCGGCTCCCACGGCGTCCAGGTGGCGGATGGTTTCGACCTACATATGATCCAGGTCTGCAAACCTGAAAAAGCGGCCGGCAGCCTGCAGAAGAACCCAGAACGGGCAGCCCTGATGCCTAAGTTCATCACCGTCTTCAGTGCAGCCGGACGCACCCAGGTCCGCTTCCTACGCTTGAACCGTGAAATGATCGAGGAGTTGGTACACGACGCAGAATTTGCGGTTTCCGTCGGCGCAACCTACGACGAGATCGAGCGCGTCATCCAGGAATCACTGTAAACCAGACAAATCGAAGGAGCAGGTTCATGTCTTCAGCAGAACACCACGAAACAACAGTCAGTCGCCTGTGCAACTTTCACATCACCTTCTTTGCCATCGTACTTGGTCTGGCCGGCTTTACCCTTGCAGTGCAAAAAGCAGCTGGCCTGTTGCATAACCTGCACCCGGCCAGCACCGTTTTATTATTCGTCACCGTGGCCCTGTTCTGCCTGGTTGGCGTGATCTACCTCTACAAAGGACTGCGCTGCCCCGGAGCGATCGCCAAAGAAGTCAACCATCCGATAAAGATCAATTTTTTCCCACTGGTGGCCAAAATTTTGCTGGTTGTAAGTGTGGTGTTGCTTGAACGCAACATGACCGCCTCATATTACAGCTGGCTGGTCGGGACGGTTCTGCAATTCATCGCCTCAATCTACATCATCACCGAATGGCTACAGCACGACCGCTTCAAGATCGAGCATATGACACCGGGCTGGTTCATCCCGATTGTCGGCTCGATCATCATCCCGATAGCCGGTGTCAAGCACGGCTTTGTGGAGCTTTCCTGGTTCTTCTTTAGCGTGGGCCTTATCTTCTGGTTGATCCTGCTGGTGATTGTGCTCTACCGGATGTTCTTCCATGCCCCGATTGCCGAGAAGTTGATGCCGACCCTGTTTATCCTGTTCGCCCCCCCAGCCATCGGCTTCATCGCCTACGTGCGCCTGACCGGCGGCGGACTGGATGCCTTTGGCAGGATCCTCTACTACTTTTCACTGTTCATGTTCTTCCTGGTGCTGTACTCACTGCCGCGGCTGCTCAAGATCCGTTTTTACCTGTCATGGTGGGCCTATTCCTTCCCAATGGCGGCTAAAGCGCTGGCTTCGTTCCTGATGCTAAGCCTGGTCAGCAGCCCGTTCATCAGTTTCATTGCCTGGTTTGAGCTGGCTCTACTGACCCTGATCATTCTGGTGTTGACCTACAAGACCGTGCAGGCCATCAGCAGAAACGAAATCTGCGTAGAAGACTGACATGCCGCGACCACGCAAACCACGCACCTGCGCCTGCCCCCAGCGAGCCGCCTTTGAAGCGGTGTACAAACCGGCCGGCATACCGCTGAAAGAGCTGCAAAAGGTATCGCTGTTCCATGACGAGCTGGAGGCGTTGTATCTTTGCGATGCCGAAGGCAAGACTCAGGAACAGGCCGGCTGCTGCATGGGGGTCTCCCGAGGCACGGTGCAGCGTCTCGTATCGGAGGCCCGTCGCAAGGTTGCCAGCGCCATGGTCCGCCAGCAGGCGCTGGTTATTGCACCAAAAACATCAGATGACGTCCCAGACAAAGGAGAAGACCAATGAAGATCTGTTTCCCGGTAATTGCCGTACAGGGCCTGGAAAGTGTCGTCAACGAGCATTTCGGCTCGTCCCGCCAATTCGTGATAGTAGACAGTGAATCTGGCCAGTTACAGACCATCGACAACCGTGATCTTGCACATCAGCATGGGGCCTGCAACCCGGTGGGCGCCCTTGGCGGCCACGATGTTGACGCCGTTGTCGTCGGCGGCATCGGAGCAGGGGCTGTTGCCCGATTGCAGCAGGCCGGCATCAAGGTCTTCAAGGCCCAGGCCACAACCGTAGGCGAGAACCTGACCCTGCTGGCCAGCGGCAGCTTCAACCAGACCATGACCGCCAGCTGCGGCGGTCACCAGCACGGACACAGCTGCGGCCACTAAACAGACCGCTGCTCCGAGCCCCTGCACAGCGCAACGCACTGCAGGGGCTCGTCGTTTCAATGACGTGACACACCTTTGCAGACCGTATACACAAAATCCTTGAAATTTTCTAAAACGATGTTTACTATGCCTCGAATCATTTCCCCGGAGACACCCAACGCAGATTCAGACCGACCTCCGTCCGAAGCGTACAAGGGGCATCCAATGCAGCATCATCGCAGGGCAGACTGGCGGGGCCCACCGCTAGACGACGCCCCAAGTCAATGAACCGGCATTTCGTGAGGGCTACTCACTCATTACGTACAAAGGAAGGGAGTTTATGGAATTTCTGAGCACATCCATTGGCAGAAAGATCGTGATGGCCGTTACAGGATTCAGCATGGTCCTGTTCGCTATCGTCCATCTGCTCGGCAACAGCTCCATCTTTGCCGGCGCTGGCGGAATCAACGCCTATGCACAGCACCTGCACAGCATGCCGTTGCCGATCATCATGGGGTTTAGGCTGGTACTGCTGGCCATCTTCCTGGTGCATGTCATCTTCGGCATCCAGCTGACCATTGAGAACCGGTCAGCAACGCCGCAGACCTATGCAGTCAAGGCAACCCGCAAGACCACCTTTGCCAGCGAAAACATGATCTGGACCGGTCTGCTGCTGGGCGCCTTCATCATCTACCACCTGCTGCATTTCACCCTGCGGGTCACCCCCGGCCTGACCCTGACCAACGACGCCAGCGGCCATTTCGACGTCTTTGCCATGGTGGCCTCCAGCTTCTCCAGCTTCGCCGGCACCGGCATCTATGCCGCCGCCATGGTGGTGCTGTTCCTGCACCTGTTCCACGGCATCCAGAGCTTCTTCCAGACCATCGGCTGGAGCAACGACTGCACCCAACCGACCATCATCAAGGTCGGCAATCTGGTGGCACTGGTTGTGTTCCTTGGCTTCGTTGCCATTCCGCTGTCCATCTTCTTCGGAATTCTGAAAGGTTAAGGGGGTACACGTGATACTCGATGGTAAATGTCCTACCGGACCCATTCAACAGAGCTGGGACAAGCACTGCTTCGATCTGAAGCTGGTTAACCCCGCCAACAAGCGTAAATACAACATCATCATGGTCGGCACCGGCCTGGCCGGTGGCGCTGCCGCCGCCTCGCTGGGTGAACTGGGCTACAACGTGATGGCCTTCTGCTATCAGGACAGCCCCCGCCGCGCCCACTCCATCGCTGCCCAGGGTGGCATCAACGCCGCCAAGGCCTACCCCAACGACGGCGACTCGATCTACCGCCTGTTCTACGACACCATCAAGGGTGGCGACTTCCGCGCCCGTGAGGCTGACGTATGGCGTCTGGCCCAGGTCTCCAACAACATCATCGACCAGTGCGTGGCCCAGGGCGTACCCTTTGCCCGTGATTACGCCGGCTACCTGGATAACCGCTCCTTCGGCGGCGCCCAGGTCTCCCGTACCTTCTACGCCCGTGGCCAGACCGGCCAGCAGCTGCTGCTGGGCGCCTACTCCGCCCTGTCCCGCCAGATCAAGGCAGGCACCGTCAAGATGTACAACCGCCGCGAGATGCTGGACCTGGTGGTAGTTGACGGCGTGGCCCGCGGCATCACCGTCCGTAACCTGGTGACCGGCGAGATCGAGTGCTACGCAGCCGACGCCGTCTGCCTGGCAACCGGTGGCTACGTGAACGTGTTCTACCTGTCCACCAACGCCATGGGCTGTTCGGTGACCGCGCAGTGGGTCGCTCACAAGAAGGGCGCCTACTTTGCCAACCCCTGCTACACCCAGATCCACCCGACCTGTATTCCCCAGGCCGGCGACTATCAGTCCAAGCTGACCCTGATGTCCGAGTCGCTGCGCAACGACGGCCGCTGCTGGGTACCCAAAAAGAAGGAAGACTGCGGCAAGCACCCCAGTGAGATTGCCGAAGAGGACCGCGATTACTACCTGGAGCGCAAGTACCCCTCCTTCGGTAACCTGGCCCCCCGCGACATCGCCTCCCGTGCTGCCAAAGAGCAGTGCGACGACAGCCGTGGCGTCGGCCCCGGCGGCCGCGGCGTCTACCTGGATTTCTCCTCTGCCATCAACCGCGTGGGCGAGAGCACCATCAAGGAGCGTTACGGCAACCTGTTCGAGATGTACGAGAAGATCACCGACGAGAACGCCTACAAGCGTCCGATGCGGATGTATCCGGCTCCCCACTACTCGATGGGCGGCCTGTGGGTTGACTACAACCTGATGAGCAACATCCCCGGCCTGTTCGTACTGGGCGAGGCCAACTTCTCGGTACACGGCGCTAACCGTCTGGGTGCATCGGCCCTGATGCAGGGTCTGGCTGACGGTTACTTCGTGATCCCCTACACCATCGGCGGCTACCTGGCCGGCGTCAAGCCGTCCGGCACCTCCACCGATGCAGCCGAGTTCAAGAAGTCAATGGAAGACGTCAACGCCAATGCCAACAAGCTGCTGAACGTGAACGGCAAGAAGACCGTCACCGAGTTCATGCGCGAACTGGGCGGCCTGATGTGGGAAAACTGCGGCATGGCCCGCTCCGACGCGTCGCTCAAGGAAAACCTCAAGAAGATCCCCGCCCTGCGCGAGGAGTTCTGGCAGAACGTCAAGGTCACCGGCACCGGCGCCGAATTCAACCAACAGCTGGAGAACGCCGGCCGCACCGCCGACTTCCTTGAGTTTGCCGAGTTGATGTGCCGTGACGCCCTGCACCGTGAAGAGTCCTGCGGTGGCCACTTCCGTGTCGAACACCAGTACGACGACGGCGAGGCCAAGCGTAACGATGCAGACTTCTGTTATGCCGGCGCCTGGGAGTTCAAGGGCCTGAACAACGAACCCGAACTACACAAGGAGCCGCTGAAATTCGAGAACGTCCATCTCGCCGTAAGGAGCTATAAATAATGAGCGATCACAAGACCATGACAATCAACCTCGTCGTGTGGCGCCAGAAGAATGCCAACGACCCGGGCAAATACGAGAACTACACGGTCAACGGGATTACCGAGCACCACTCCTTTCTGGAGATGATGGACGTCCTGAACGAAGACCTGATCAAGACCGGCAAGGACCCGGTGGCCTTCGACCACGACTGCCGAGAGGGCATTTGCGGCATGTGCTCACAGGTGGTCAACGGCATGCCCCACGGCGGCCAGGATCGCACCACGGTCTGTCAGCTGCATATGCGTAAGTTCCACGACGGCGACACCATCTACATCGATCCGTGGCGTGCCAAGGCATTCCCGATCGTGAAGGACCTGGTGGTTGACCGCGAGGCCCTGGACACCATCATCCAGGCCGGCGGCTACACCTCCTGCCACACCGGCGGGGTGCCGGACGGCAACGCCATCCTGATCGCCAAGCCGGTCGCCGACGAGGCTATGGACGCTGCCGAGTGTATCGGCTGCGGCGCCTGCGTGGCCGGCTGCCCCAACAGCGCCGCCATGCTGTTCACCGGCGCTAAGGTGTCCCAGCTGGCAGTACTGCCGCAAGGCAAGACAGAGGCCAAGCAGCGCGTTAAAAGCATGGTCAACGCCATGAAAGAGTGTGGCTTCGGTAACTGTACCAACCACTATGAGTGCCAGGTTTCCTGTCCCAAGGGTATCAACGTCAAGTTCATCGCCCGGATGAACCGCGAGTACCTGAAGGCCCAGTTCTAAACCAGACATCAGACTGTACAACAAAAGGGCGACCCGATTCGGGTCGCCCTTTTTTCATGGCTGCTGCAGATTGAACAGCTGCCCTCTGCAGGGGCGGATACTCAGAGCGGTGAACGCTCGTCGTAGATCTTTTTAAGGTAGGTGTGTGAAACCTGTTTGCGGAACTGCTTTTTGAACTGGACGGCGATCTGCCGCCAGGAGAGCTGCTCATGTTCCCGCAGCTGGATCAGGCTGTCCATGAACCGTTTTTCAAGTGCGTCGCGCAGCTGCTGCTTGCGCGGTTTACGCTGCCGCACCGGACGTTCCGCCATAGGGCCGTCACCGGTCACCGCCCCGCGCTGTTCATCCTCCCATAACGATTTCAACGCCAACAGCAGGGCGACATAATTGGCCTCGCCCCCCTTGCCGGGAATGGCCCTGCCGTCGGCCAGCAGATGTTTGAAGACCGTACGCTGTTGCCAGTGCACATAAACCCGCCGTTCTTCGTCCAGCTGGGCATAGTAGCGGACCAGTTCACGACGTTGCTGACCGGATAGCCCGGAGACCGTAGTGAGGAATCGTTCATCGAGCATCGCTGCCCCCCTGTAAACACAAAATCAGTTTACAGCGATACTACCACAGAGACACAGCACTGCAAGGCTTTATTGGCTTCCAGACAATCGTCAGCCACCATAGCCAACGGCCGTTGCCACACGCTGTTTTCCCTTGCCCAGCCAGGCCAGCTCCCGTATTCTTGTCCGGTCCATACTGCACCATGGAGTCTAACATGTCACATCGAACAAGAATCGCTGAACTGCTGCATCGTCCCGCAGCTGGCGACGACGTCAGCGTCTGCGGCTGGGTCCGCTCTCTGCGCGCCTCCAGCGAGGTGGCCTTCATCATGCTCAACGACGGCTCCAACCTGAACGGCATCCAGCTGGTACTTGAACGCTCACGGCTGGACGATTTTGACGAGCTGTGCCGGCTTGGTACCGGTGCTGCCTTGCGGGCTACCGGCACCCTGGTAGCCTCACCTGCCGCAGGCCAGCAGTATGAGCTGCTGGTGGCCGAGCTGCAGATCGTCGGTGCGGCTGACCCCAGTTTTCCGCTACAAAAAAAACGGCACAGTTTTGAATATCTGCGCAGCATTGCCCACCTGCGGCCCCGCACCAACACCTTCGGAGCGGTCTTCCGGCTGCGTTCCCGGCTGGCCCTGGCAGTGCATCAGTTCTTTCAGGAACGTGGTTTCCTCTACGTCCATACGCCGATCATCACCGCCAGCGACTGTGAAGGGGCCGGCGAACTGTTCCGCGTGACCTGCCTGCCCCCCAATGCCGCCCCGCGCAACGAAGGGGGCGAGATCGACTTCAGCCAGGACTTTTTCGGCCGCAAGACCGGCCTAACGGTCAGTGGACAACTGGAAGGGGAACTGTTCGCCCAGGCATTTAGCGACATCTACACCTTCGGCCCCACCTTCCGGGCAGAAAACTCCAACACTCCACGCCATGCTGCCGAGTTCTGGATGATCGAACCGGAAATGGCCTTCAGCGACCTGGCTGACGACGCTGACCTGGCCGAGGCGTTCGTACGGTTCCTGTGCCGCTTTGCTCTGGAAGACTGCAGCGAAGAGCTGACCTTCTTTGATCAGCACATTGAAACGGGACTGCTGCAACGGATCCGTTCGGTGGCCGAGGCGCAGTTTGCCCGCATGGATTACAGCGAGGCGATCCGCCACCTGGAACGGGCGCCGGTATCCTTCCAGTATCCGGTACAGTGGGGTCTCGACCTGCAGACTGAGCACGAACGCTACCTGACCGAACAGGTGGTGGGCGGGCCGGTCTTTGTGCTTAACTACCCCAAAGAGATCAAGGCCTTTTACATGCGGCTGAACGATGATAACAAGACCGTGGCTGCCATGGACCTGCTGGTTCCCAAGGTGGGCGAGATCATCGGCGGCAGCCAGCGTGAAGAACGGTTGGACTGCCTGCAGACACGAATGCAGGAGTTGGGCATCGCCCAGGAACCGCTCTGGTGGTACCTGGACAGCCGTCGCTGGGGCAGCACCCCCCATGCCGGCTTTGGGCTCGGTTTTGAACGGCTGGTGATGTATCTGTCCGGCATGGAGAACATCCGCGATGTGATCCCCTTCCCGCGCACACCACGCCACGCTGAATTTTAGCGATGTTCATCTTCAGCCTGGAGATCGAGCTTTCACTGCCTGCCCACTCGCTCAAGGAAAAGCGCGGCATGGTCAAGAGTGTGCTGGGCCGGGCCCGCAACCGATTCAATGTGGCCTGTGCCGAGGTTGACCGGCAGGACAACTGCGGGTTGGCGGTGCTGGGCTTTGTGACGGTCAGCCCGGACAAGGTCATCGCACGCAAGGCGCTGGAACGGCTTGAGGATTGGATCTACGAAGGTTGGCCCGATCTGGAGATCACCGCTTCGCAGATCACCGAACTATGACCGTCAAGCTACTTGATTGACAGCCATGCAACCTGCCGGGTATAGTACGATCTTATCCTATGCCAGCTAACCACTTCACTCCATACGGTTTGCACCCGATACCGTAACGGCCACCATGCCCGACCCTTCCGGACATACTCAGGACCATGCCCCCCTGACATACCTGCGCAAGTTGGGCACCAACCTGCTCGATTCGGTGGTCCGTCGTTTTTCAAATCCGGAAACTGCCCGTCGCAACCGGTTCTTTTTGTTGCTCGTAACCTCCCTGGTCTTGACGCTGATCCTGCTGCCGAGCCAACACCTGACCACCGCCCTGTACCAGCCGGGCGAGATTGCCGCCTCGGATATTCGTGCCACACAAGATTACCTGCTGGAAGACAAAGAACTAACCCGCCAGCTACGGGCCAAGGCTGAACAGTCCACACCGCAGGTCTACACCTTCAGCGAGCAGGTGCCCGCGGACCTGCTCAGTGTCATCTCCCGTGCCCTTACCCTGGTGCAGGACACCACTAACCGGCACGACCTGCTGCCGGTCCTTGACGGCCAGCTGAGCGACAGTGAACTGCAGGCACTCCGGCGCGTACGAAACAACAAGGCGCTGCTGGCAGACCTGGAACGCAAACTTACCCCGCTCTACCGCCAGCGGATCGTGCTGGACGCCAAGGTATTTCTGGCTGACGCCCGCCGCGGCATTGAGCTGCGCGATACCCATGGTGTCAGTATTGGCAAGCTCGACTCGGCTCCCGCCTTCCTGGATATCGCCGTTGCCCGCAGATCACTGCTCACCAACAGCCTGTCAGGCGTAGCGTCTACAGCTGATGGCCGGGTGATCCAACAGCTGGTTGCCCGCCTCATGAAGCCTAATCTGTACTTCAACCAGGAGGCCAGCGAAACCCTGAAACAGCACATCCTGGAAGGGGTACGGCCGGTACTGTACAAGGTGCAAAAAGGGGAGATGATCGTTCGGGTCGGGGAACGGGTAAGCCTTGAGCAGGCCCAGAAACTGCAGATGCTCTACCAAGCCAGCCACGGCCGGGTCACGTTTTCCATCGGTCTGGGTGTTTTCGGTCTGGTGGTGCTCCTGTTCTACTTCCCCTATCGCTTTGCCTGCAAAAACATCCGCAAGTTCAACCCCACCAACCGCGATATTCTGGCCATGGCCCTGCTGATCGTGGGCAACCTGCTGCTGTTCAAGCTGGCGCTGCTGGTGTCGGCCAACATCGGCGCCGCCTTTCCGACGGTGGCGGCCGGTTCTTACTACTACCTGTTCCCCTTTGCCGCCGGCGCGATGATGGTCCGTATCCTGCTCAACTCCGAGGTGGCCCTGGTCTATTGCGCCATGATGGCACCGCTGTTGGGCATCCTCTTCAACAGCAACATGTTTGTGATGGTCTATGCGCTGCTGGGCAGTGTGGTCGGCGCCCACGGCGTGCGCCAGTGCCAGGACCGCGGTGTGATTTACACCGCCGGCCTGAAGCTGATGGTGGTCAATCTGGCCATGGGCCTCTGCTTCCAGACCATGAACGGCGCCCTGTTTTCACTGCAGACGCTGTACGTAGCAGCCTTTGCCATGGTGGGCGCCCTGCTCTCATCAATGCTGGTATCGGCCTTTACACCGCTGTTCGAGACCCTGTTCCACTACACCACCAACATTAAGCTGCTGGAGCTGGCCAACCTCAATTCGCCGCTCTTGCGCGACCTGATGGTCAAGGCACCCGGCACCTACCACCACAGCGTGGTGGTGGGTAACCTGGTGGAAGCAGCGGCCGAGGCGATCGGCGCCAATCCCCTATTGGCCCGGGTGGCAGCCTACTACCACGATATCGGCAAGATCGCCAAGCCGCTCTACTTCATCGAAAACATGCAAGGCGGCGAGAACCGTCACGACAAGCTCTCACCCCACATGTCGGCCCTGATCCTGATCTCCCACGTCAAGGAAGGCGAGGCCCTGGCCCGTGAACGGCGACTGGGACAGCCGATTATCGACATCATCCGTCAACACCACGGCACCACTCTGATCAAGTTTTTCTATGAAAAGGCCAAGACCCAGCACGACGGTAGCGGCCCCCAGGTTGATGAACAGGAATTCCGTTATCCCGGTCCCAAACCCCAGACCCGCGAGGCCGGCCTGGTGATGCTGGCTGACGCCGTGGAGGCCGCTTCACGCACCCTGGTCAACCCGACGCCGGACCGGATCCAGGGTATGGTGCAGAAGCTGATCAACCGGATCTTCAGCGACGGCCAACTGGATGAATGCGAACTGACACTCAAAAACCTGCACGAGATTGCCAAGAGCTTCAACCGGATCCTGTGCGCCATCTTCCACCACCGGATCGACTATCCGGAGCCGGTCCACAAAGGGACCAACGGAGGCAAAAAGCCACATGCAGATTCAGGCAAGGAACAGTCAGACAAGGCACAAGGCGCCGCTACGCCAGCTAAAAAAAGTGGCAGCGACGATCTTAAGCGCCTTGGGATGTCCTGACAGCACCGAATTATCGATCTCTATCGTCGGCGACCGGTCGATCCACCGCCTCAACCGGGACTATCTGGGCAAAGACCGGCCCACCAACGTGATCTCGTTTTCGTTGCAGGAGGGTGAGTTCGGCCACCTCTCAGCTGCTCTGGGCGATGTGGTCATCTCGGCTGATACCGCTGCACGGGAAGCAGAGGCCGGCGGCATCAGCCCCTGGGAGCGGATGGTGTTCCTGCTGCTGCACGGCATCCTGCATCTGACCGGTTATGACCATGAACGGAGCGGCGAAGCCGAGGCCCGCCGCATGGAGAAAAAAGAACAGGAACTGTACGCCCTGCTGCAGCATTCGGGGCTGACGACACTGACACAAGGAGAGGGAAGTGGAAGACGGCAGTAGTAGCGGCAGCTCGCGTAAAAACACCGGGCTGTTCCAAGTGGTGGCTCGACTGTTGGGCGGACGGCGCCGGGTAACCGAAGAGGAGATCCAGGACCTGATCGAGGCCGGCGAAGAGGAAGGGATTGTCAACGAGGATGAGAGCGATATGATTCGCGCCATCTTCGCCCTGGATTCAACGGTAGTGCGTGAGATCATGGTTCCCCGCACCGAGATGGCCTGCATCGGCGTCGAATCAACGGTGCGCGAAACCCTGGATGCCATCATCGGCTGCGGCCATTCACGATTGCCGGTCTTTGAGGGCACGGTGGACAACATCATCGGCCTGCTCTACGCCAAGGACCTGCTGAAATGCTGGGGCCGGACTGAAGATGAGATCAGTATCCGCGACCTGCTGCGCCCGCCGTACTTTATTCCCGAAACCAAAAACCTTGAAGAGTTGCTGCAGGAGATCAAGAAAAAAAGGGTCCATCTGGCGATCGTGATCGATGAGTACGGCGGCACCTCCGGCCTGGTGACCATCGAGGACCTGCTGGAACAGATCGTGGGCGATATTCAGGACGAGTACGACATGGAGGAGGAGCTGTTCTCCCGCAACGCCGACGACACGGTCACCGCAGACGGTCGCCTGCCGATCGAGGACCTTGAAGAGCTGTTCAGCCTGACCATTGAGCGTGATAAGTTCGACACGCTGGGCGGCCTGGTATTCCACCTGGCCGGCACCATACCGGCGATAGGCGATGTCATCGAAGGCGACGGCCTGCGCTTCACGGTCCTTGAGGCCGACCAGCGCCGCCTCAAGCGGGTACTGATCGCCCGCAGTGACGATCCGCGGGACCCCGCTGACCAGTGAGCACTTCCAGCCACCTGTCCTGCCTCTTTAAGGGAGGCTGGCGGTCACTGCTGCTGGCGCTTGTGTCCGGCCTGCTGATCGCCCTGTCCTTTCCGCTACCCGGCATCTCACCGCTGGCCTGGGTCGCCCTGATCCCGCTGCTGATCGCGCTGGAGGGCCAATCGCCCGCAGCCGGCTTCCGACTGGGCTTCATCACCGGCTTTACCGCCTACTGCGGGCTGTTGTACTGGGTCACCATTGTGATGACCGACTACGGCAACCTGCCCTGGCTGGTCAGCGTGGCGCTCTGGTGGTGTCTTGCGGCCTGGCTGGCTGCTTTTTACGGCCTGACTGCCTGGGCAGCAGCACTGGGCAAACAACGGGGCTGCAAATGGGTGCTGCTGTTTCCGCTGGCCTGGGTTGGCGCCGATTACCTGCGCAGCATCCTTTTGACCGGCTTCCCCTGGACCATGCTGGGCCACTCACAGTACCGGCTGCTGCCGCTGATCCAGATTGCCGACATGACCGGCGTCTACGGCATCACCGCCCTGGTGGTGCTGGCAAACGTGGTCTTTTACCGCATCCTGCGAGCCCTGACCGGCGCCGACATCCCCTACCCGGCCAAGAGCGCCGTACTGCTGGTACTAGCCCTGGCGGTCACCTTCTGGTACGGCTTCCACCGCCTGAACGTACCACTGCCTGACACCACCCCGCTGCGTGTTGCCCTGATCCAGGGCAATATCGACCAGTCAATCAAATGGTCACCGGCCATACGGCAGGAGACCCTTGCCATCTACCGTTCCCTTTCCCGCCAGGCGCTGAGCCGCGGACCGGTCGACCTGGTGATCTGGCCGGAAAGCGCCGCACCGTTCTTCTTTCAGGAAGGGGGACCAGCCTCTGACCAGATTCGGCAGCTGGCCAAAGAACTGCAGGTGGCGCTGCTGTTCGGCAGTCCTGCCGTTGAGCTGCGGGACGGCAAACCGGCCTACCTGAACAGCGCCTTTCTGCTGGATCATAACGGTAACCTGCTGGGCCGCAGCGACAAGACGCACCTGGTGCCGTTCGGCGAATATGTGCCGCTGGCACGGCTGTTACCGTTCGTCAACAAGCTGGTACACGGCATCGGCGACTTTGTGCCAGGCACCACGATTCGACCGCTCAGCTCGGGCGATGTCCCGCTGGGGGTACTGGTCTGCTACGAGGCGATCTTCCCCGAGTTGGGGCGGGCTCACGTCAACAGCGGCAGCCGGGTGTTGGTCAACATCACCAACGACGCCTGGTTCGGCCGCTCCTCCGCCCCCTGGCAACATCTCTCCATGGCCGCTTTCCGGGCTGTGGAGACCCGCACCCCGCTGGTGCGGGCCGCCAACACCGGCATCACCTCGGTCGTTGATCAGAACGGCCATATCAAGGGGATGTCATCACTCTTCCGCGAGGCGATCATGGTGAGCGAAGTGCAGGCCGGCACCGCCGACGCACCCTACCTGCGGATCGGTGACCTGTTTGCCCAGGGCTGCCTGGGGCTGACCGGCCTGATCCTGCTGGTGCAATGGTGGCGCGCCCGAAGAGGAATCGTGCCACAAAGCCCTTGACGCATCCCCCCTGAACAGACGATAGTAAGCAACGTTTACTTTTCTGCAGGAGCCCCCAATGTACCGCGAAGAAACCGCACTGCTCGACGACCTGTCCGAGCGTATCATCTCTCTGCGGAGGTCACTTTGACCTCGACCGCAAACGGGAAGAGCTGCAGGAACTGGATGCCCGCATAGCAGCCCCCGGATTCTGGGATGACCCTACCGGTTCTCAAGAGGTCTTAAAGACCCGCACCATTCTCGAAAAAATGCTGCACAGCTGGGATTCCCTCAACCGCCAGACAGACGACCTGCGGGTGATGATCGAACTGGGTGAAGAGGCTGCTGACGAAGCCACCTTGGCCGAAGTGCATGAGATGAACCTGCGTCTCAAGCAGGGGGTGGAGGCGGCCGAGTTCCAGCGGATGCTGTCCGGCTCCCACGATCGCAACAGCTGTTTTGTCTCGGTCAACTCCGGCGCCGGCGGCACCGAATCCCAAGACTGGGCCGGTATGCTGCTGCGGATGCTGTTGCGCTACTGCGAGAAAAAAGGCTGGAAGACGGTGATCACCGACTACCAGGACGGTGAAGAGGCCGGCCTCAAATCGGCCACCTTCAGTGTTGCCGGCGAGTTTGCCTATGGCCATCTCAAGGCCGAGGCCGGCGTGCACCGCCTGGTGCGGCTCTCTCCCTTTGACAGCAACAACCGCCGTCACACCTCCTTTGCCTCGGTGTTCGTCTTCCCCGAGATCGAAGAGGAAGAGATCGACATCCGCATCCCTGAATCGGACCTGCGGGTGGACACCTACCGTTCCAGCGGCGCTGGCGGCCAGCATGTCAACACCACCGATTCGGCGGTGCGGATCACCCACCTGCCCACCAACACGGTGGTGGCCTGCCAGTCCGAACGCAGCCAGATCTTGAACCGGGCCACCGCCATGAAGGTACTGCGTGCCAAGCTCTACGAGCGGGAACTGGCCGAGCGAACCAGTAAGGCGGCCGAGATCGCCGGCGAAAAAAAAGAGATCGGCTGGGGCAGCCAGATCCGTTCCTATGTGCTGCACCCCTACAAGATGGTCAAGGATCTGCGGACCGGCGTAGAATCAGGCAATCCGGACGCCGTGCTGGACGGCTCCCTGGACGACTTTGTGATCCCGTTCCTGATGGGTGTGCGGCGGGACGTCAAGGATGAGGAGTAGCACCATGCGCTATCAACAGCGATTAGTCATAACGGCTCTGATTGTGGCCCTGTCCGCTGCCGTCGGCTGCGCCAGCCCAGCCGGCAGCCGCAGCGGCACGGGGTTGACAGCGAGTGGCGTCAAGTACGGCAAGGGGGTCAGCCGCCTGGGTCACAGCATCCAGATGGGGGCCTTCGCCGACGTGAAAAACGCCGAACGGTTCACTGCCAGACTGCAGGCCAAAGGGATCGAAGCCTTTTATTTCCGTAAGGACAACGGCATCTACGCCGTGCGATTCGGCGACTTTGCCAGCAAGGAAAAGGCCCGCGCCGCAGCTCAACGTCTGGTCCGGGACGGCCTGATCAGCGGCTACTACATTGCGCCACCCGATGAGGTGGTCTTCGGATCAGTCCAGCCGTCACGCGGTCCCAGCGACACCCGGCTGCCGTCCTATCAGGCCGTTAAGCCTCCCGAAATCCGAGAACCACGCGCTACCAGATCCTCAGACGAACGGGACATGGGCTTCATCGCCGCCCGTACCGCCGAACGGTTCATCGGCATCCCCTACCAGTGGGGCGGCAACACCGTGGTGGACGGACTGGACTGCAGCGGCTTCGTGCGGGCGGTCTACAACCTGTGCGGCGTCAGCATTCCCCGCACCTCACGCGAGCAATACAAGGCCGGCAGCCCGGTGGCCAGAGACGACCTGAAGGATGGCGACCTGCTGTTCTTTGGCGCTTCTGCATCGTCCATCAACCATGTCGGCATCTATGTCGGCAACGGCACCTTCGTCCACGCCCCCAAGCGGGGTGAGGAGATCAAGACCGCTGCCCTTAACGAATCCTATTTTGAGCGCCGCTTCGTGGGCGCCCGTCGTTATTTCCAGTAAAGCAGGAGCCTGACCATGGCCATTATCAGACCGTTTCACGCCCTTCGCCCACCAATCCACCTGGCGCCGCTGGTTGCCGCGCTGCCCTACGACGTGATGGATGTCGAGGAGGCCCGCAGCATGGCCGGCGCCAACGCCGACTCGTTTCTGCACGTCTCCCGTCCCGAGATCGACCTGCCGGCCTCGGTGGACCCCCACGACGACCAGGTACACCAGCAGGGCAAACGCAACCTGGACGACTTTCTGGCCCGCCGCGTGCTGCTGCAGGACCCGGTAGCCTGCTACTACATCTACCGCCAGCGGATGGGCTCCATTATCCAGACCGGCCTGGTGACCTGCGCCGCTGTGGACGACTACCAGTCCGGCGTGATCAAGAAACATGAGCATACCCGTGCCGACAAGGAAGAGGACCGCATCAAGCATATCGCCACCCTGGATGCCAACGACGAGCCGGTCTTCTACATCTTCCGCAACAACCCTGCCGTGGAAGAGATCCTGGCCAGTGCAGTCAATGAGCCGCCGGAGTATCACTTCACCACCAACGACGGGGTATCCCACAGCCTGTGGGTGGTGGCCGACCCGGCCCTGATCAGCCACCTGACCGGCTTGTTCGCCGAGATTCCCACCCTGTACGTAGCCGACGGCCATCACCGCAGCGCAGCCGCATCACGGGTGCGCGATCTGCGCAAGACGGCCAACCCCAACCACAGCGGCGATGAAGAGTACAACTTCTTCCTGACCGTAATCTTCCCGGAAAGCCAGCTGAACATCATGCCCTATAACCGAGTGGTCAAGGACCTGCAGGGCCGCACGCCTGAGCAGTTCCTGCAGGCCGTCTCCTCCGTCTTTGAGATCAGCCCGGCCGACAGTGCCGTCACCCCCAGCGCCCGGCACAGCTTCGGCATGTACCTGGCCGGACAGTGGTACCGCCTGCAGGCCACCGCCAACCTGGCCGACGAAGGCAACTCCGTGTCCCGGCTGGATGTCTCTATCCTGCAAAACCATCTGCTGCAGCCGCTACTGGGGATCGAAAACCCGCGCACCGACAAGCGGATCAGCTTCGTGGGCGGCATCCGTGGGGTCGCGGAGCTGGAGCGGCTGGTAAACAGTGGCGAATACAGCGTAGCCTTTTCAATGTACCCCACCGGCATCAGCGAGCTGATGGATCTGGCGGACGACGATCAGATCATGCCGCCCAAATCAACCTGGTTTGAGCCGAAGCTGAGGAGCGGTCTGTTCGTCCACCTGCTGTCATGAGAAGCGGTCTTTTTCCGTGATATCTGCGTAAGTCTTCAGTCGTGCTTGTGCGGCGTACTCCCAGGGTACGCCTCCGCGCACTCCTTCGACAGCCTTGATCTCACGAAAAAATCCTCGCTTCTGGAGGATTATGTTGTATGCGCTACTGGCTCTTCAAGTCAGAACCATCCTGCTTCTCCTTCCAGGATCTGCAGGCCCGTCCCAATGCTACCGAACACTGGGACGGTGTCCGCAACTTCCAGGCCCGCAACTTCCTGCGTGATCAGATTGCGGTCGGGGACCAGGTGCTGTTTTATCACAGCTCGATCCCCGAACCAGCCATCGTTGGGCTGTGCAGCGTGGTACGGCCCGGCTACCCCGATCATACCGCCCTTGACCCTGCTGCCGACCATTTTGACCCCAAGGCATCACCTGACAAGCCGATCTGGTACATGGTGGATGTACGGGCCGACCAGCCCCTGCCCCAACCGGTGCTGCTGGCCACCATCCGGCAGCACCCGCTGCTGCAGGAGATGCCGCTGGTCAACCGCAGCCGCCTGTCAATCCAGCCACTCACCGCTGACCAGTTCCGTATCCTGCTGAAGCTGGGAGGTCTCTGATGAACCTGCGCGCCACGATCTATCTGCTGACGTTTCTTGTCGCAAGCACCTCATCAGAAGCTGCCCAGCGCCAGCTTACCGTATTTAGCGACGGAACGCTGGCCGAGATTGAAGCGGTTGCCAGCAAGGGGATTGCCGAGGTGGTGTTGCCGACGCCGATCCGTGAAAACAGTCTGCGTGTTAAACCGCTGGACAACGCCAGCATCGAGCAGGTGGCACTGCTGCCCTTCAAGATGCCCGCCAACATCCAACGGGAACTGGATCAACTGACCGAGCAAAAGCAGCGCCTGGAAGACCGCCTCAAAGCCCTCGACACCAGAGAAGATATCTTTGAGGCTGCCGCCAAATCACAAAGCTCCAAGGCCCCCCGCAAGACCAAGACCAATCCCGATCCGCTGGCATCGGTCCGCCAGGGGACCGATTTTGCCATCGCCCAACTGGAGGCGGTCTTCACCGCCCGGCGGCGGGCCGAACAGGAACTGAAACGGATAGGCAACCGGATTGCCCAGCTGACCAAGGTCGCGGTCGGTGGTCCCACCGCCCGGGTCACGGTTAGCCCCGCCAACGGGCGGGTCAGGATTGCAGCGGTGCTCGACAGCAGCGGCTGGCAGCCTCGTTATGAACTGCGCCTGGATGGCAGCGGCACGGCGCGCCTGACACAGCTGGCAATGGCAGATCTGCCCCCGTCCGGCTTTGCCAGCCGCGTCACACCAACAGCGTTGTCCGATGGCATGCCGCAGCGCACCACTCCGCTGTTGCCGGGCAAGACAACACCGTTAACCACGTGGCAACTGCCGGTAACCCAACAGTCTGTCTCCGCAGGGCCACTGCCCCGTTTTAGCATCACCCTGCAGAACACCACCAGCCACGCCCTGTCTGCTGGCGAGGCAACCATCTACTACTTGGGTGAATTTCTGGGCACGGTGATGCTCGCTTCGACTGCTGCCGACGCGCCCCTGACCGTTTCCAACCTCGCTCCCTAGCCACAAAAAAGGCCGTCCTCCTTAGATCGGAAGACGGCCCCGCGAGACGCCAGCCTAATAGAAATCTGTATCAGTTGAGATTATTTTCGATCTTGGCCGCTTTCTTGGCTGCCTCCATGATCGCGGTAACCTGCTCACCAATCTTGCGTTGTTTGAGGCTTTCTTCAATCCGCGCCTTCAAGGCGTCAAAGGGCATCTTGTCTTGCGCCCGCTTCTCAGTCAGCTTGATGATATGATACCCAAACTGGGTCTCCACCACACCACTCACCTCCCCCGGCTTCATGGCCCAGGCAGCATCCTCGAACGGCTTGACCATCTGCCCCTTGCCAAAGAAACCCAGATCCCCCCCCTGCTTGCTGCTCGGGCAACCGGATTGTTCCCGGGCCAGCTTTGCAAAATCGGCTCCGGCCTTGATCTGTTTCAGCAGATCCTCAGCCTTGGCGCGGGCCTTTTGCTTGTCAGCCGCAGCGGCCTGCTGATCGACCATGATCAGGATATGGCTGGCCCGCACCTGCTCGGGCATGGTGAAGGTCTCGGGGTTGTTATCGTAAAAGGCGCGCACCTCTTGCTCAGAAATCTTAACCTTGGAGGCGATGGTCTGCTCAATATGGTTCTCTATCACCAGGTTGCGGCGGATCAACTCGCGCAACTGCTTTTCTGACAGGTCCTGCTGGGCCAGACCGTTACGAAATTCATCCTCTGTCTTGAAACGCCCTTTCAGGCGTCCAACCCCAGCATCAATCTTCTTGTCCAGATCAGCCACCGGCGTCTTTTCTGCAAGCTGATACATCAACTCAGCCGCAATCAGCTGGTTCAGCACAAACTGGCGAGCCTCCTGTTCTTTGCCGGCTGGCACCTGTGTACCGCCCTGGCTTGCCGACAGGGCCTTATAGGCCTTGTTCAGATCAGCGGCGGCTATCGGTGTGCCGTTCACCCGGGCAACCGGATCGGGCATAGGCTTCGAAGCCGTAACGGAGGTTTTCTGCGGTACCGCTTCAGCTGCACAGCAAACGGCAGATGAGAAAAAGCTGGCGGTGATCAGGACAGCCGGAACAAGGCGTTGCAGGTTCATGGAAGCGACGTCTCCTTTGGAATGAAATGCACGATGTACGTGTATAGCATGCCGTCAGAGCCCGAAAAAGCGGAAAGTAGGGTAGATTCATTTTTGACATTTTTCCTGCTTTAGGCTAGAGTTCATGCGCGCCGTGCCATCCGGCACAGCCCAGAACAACTACTCTGGGAGGTAAGGTGTCCATGAAGAAGGTGCTCGTCGTCGACGACAGCCTCTCCGTTGCCCGCCAGCTCGAGAAGATCATCAACGAATCAGGTGATCTTGTCTGCGTTGGCCATGCCAAAAACGGGGCCGAGGCGATCAAGATGAATCACAGTGAAGATCCCGACATTATCTGCATGGACATGAACATGCCCGGCATGGACGGTCTGACCGCCCTGCGCAGTCTGGTGGTGTTGGACAAGACCGTCAAGGTGGTGATGGTCACCTCCCTGGGCGGGGTGGGCGACAAGTTCACCGAGGCGATCAAGCTGGGGGCCAAGAACGTGATCTCAAAGCCGTTCGAGCCTGACAATGTTCTGAACATCCTGCGGTCGCTGTAAGACCGCACACAGAAGAACCGACAGCCATCAGAGGAGACCTATCCAATGGCGGTAAAATTTTTCGGACAGTTTTTGGTGGAACAGGGCGCGGTGACCAGCGAGGCCCTGCTGCATGCCATTGAATTACAGGAGCGTACCAACCTCAAGTTGGGCGAAATGGCGGTGGCCATGGGCTACATCACCGCCGATGACATCGAGCGCGCACACACCTCGCAGCTTTCCAAGGATATGAAGCTGGGGGACCTGCTGGTTGATCTGGGCATCCTTACGCCGTCTCAGCTGCAGGAGGTCATCCACCGCCAGAAGGCCACCCACCTCTATATCGGCGAGGCGCTGGTCAAGGTTGGGGCGTTGACCCCTGAAAAACTCGAATCCTACCTGGCCGCCTTCAAGGTCGATCAGGCCCCCTATGTGGCCGACCGGATTGAGCTGCCGGACTGGCTCGCCAACCAGCAACTGTGGGAAACCACCGTTGACATGACCTACAAGATGATCACCCGGGTGCTGGGCATCCAGTTCCGTCCCGGCAAATGTCAGGAAGTCAGCCGTCTCTCCACCAACCATATGCTGGCAGCCATGGATCTGAACGGTGATGCCGCTGCACGCTACCTGCTGTCGGTCTCGGCCGGACTGCAGAAAACCATTGCCAAGGCGGTCCTCAGGGAAGACAACGTCGACCAGGAGCCACCTGAGGTGCTTGAAGATACGGTGATGGAGTTTGTCAATATCGTCTGCGGCAACGTGGTGGCCAAGGCGTCCCAATCCGGCCTCAGCCTTGATATCAACCCGCCGATCACCATCCATCCCGCCCTGAATGGCCTGCCGGTGCCTGACAGCTACCGGGCCCTGCTGTTTCCGATCCACGTCAGCGATGACGAGGTGCTGGAGCTGGCGCTGTTTATCAAACAGTAAGCCGCCCCACCGACACCAATCTAATAAGGGCGCCGATCTCGGCGCCCTTTTTACGTTCCCATCAGGATTTTCCTGACCTCAGCGGTATAGTTCTGGCCATCACGCCTGACGATCAACGGTGGCAGCACCTGAAGCGCGCCATGTCGGCGCCCCTTGGCCAGCTCGACCAGAAACACCTTGGCCTCGGCCTCAGGAGTTCCGTGTACCATCCGCAGACGCAGCACGGTCAGCTTGAGTTCAGCCGCCGCAACCAACAGGTCTGAAAGCCGGTCGGGGTGGTGCACCAAGCAGATCCGGCCGGTCGGCTTCACCAGATACTTGGCGGCAGCCAGAAAATCGACCAGGGTGGCGGTGGTCTCATGACGGGCCGACAACCGACCGGGGTGCTCGTTCAGCCGTCCTTTACCCTGCTTGCGGTAAGGGGGGTTACTGACCACCAGGTCACAACTGGAGACTGGCAAATGACGACGAATATGCAAGACATCCTCATGCAGCACCGTCACCCGTTCAGCCAAACCGTTCTGACGTGCGTTTTCCACAGCCAAACCGGCAGCCCCCGCGTCCTGTTCAAAGGCGGTCACCCGGCCCTGGGGGGCCATACGGGCCAACACCAGCGCCATCACACCGCTGCCGGCACCCAGGTCGGCTATGGTCTGTTCAGCGCAGGCCCCGCTGAAATCACACAACAGTAACGGATCGAGGGTGAAGCGGTAGCCGTCCTTGGGCTGGTGCAAGGTCAGTCCAAAACGCTTCAGCTCGTCGCGGGTGAGAGCATCAGCGTCAAAGGTCAATGGGCAAAGGTCAAACGACATGGGCTGATCTCCGCCTGAACCGCCATTCCCGCACTGCTATCAGCGCAAACAGGGTAAACGCCCCCAGGGTCAGCCACGTGCCGATCTTGAACGGCAACGGATCGAAACGAAACTCTACGGTATGGCTGCCAGGCGGCAGATAGATTCCCCGCAGGATGTGATTGACCGGGACGATGGGCGCCGATTTGCCGTTCACCGTAGCCTGCCAGCCCTGGTAATACTTCTCGCCCACCACCAGCAGGCTCGTGGTAGCGGTTTCAGCCGCCAGGACCATTCGTTCGGCCTGGTTGAGCTGTAGCGTAACCACCCCAGGCTGCTCCGAGGCCACCAGCGGCACCAGGGGGTGTGACTCAACCACTGCCGTGTGGGCAGGATCAAAGGATGCCTGCTGCAGCCGTTTCAGACGTTGCCCCGAGTCGGCAAGCACCTCAACCCGGTTCACCAGCCAGGCCTTGGGCAGCACCTGTCGATTCTCCAGCACCACCTCGCCGCCGCCACTAAAGACCGGCTGATAGTGTGCAGCGAAGTAGTCCTGATCACGCTGGTACGCCTGCTGACCGTAGACCAGCCAGCGCACATTCATCATGTCGGGCAGGGCGGAGCGGAAGGACATGATGTCCAGATATTCCTGCCAGCGACGCTTCTGCACCGCGTTGGCCGTGAACAGCACCGGCAGCTTGGCCGCCGCATAGCGCATCGGATCGGTTGTTCCCAGCAATAGAGTACGGTAGTGGGGCACCTCGCCTCCCTGCTTTCCTGCCTGCCCCCTGCCCCCTGCCCCGTGCCCCTGTTCTTTGATCCACTGCATGGCCGGGCTGGCAGACTGCCCCAGCCGCTTGGGCGGGTCGGTCAGCACCAGAAACTGCCGGTTGACGCGCCACAGGTCGCCCACCAGCAGGGCCAGCAGAATGACCGTGCCGATGCCGACCGTCAGTCTGCGCCGTACCAGCGCCAACAACAGCAAGGCATGCAGGCTGGCCAGGGTCAGGGCGATACCGGTCTCTTGCTCAAGATGGGCCCAACGCCGCATGGCCAAGCCGGCATCGTTCTCATAGCGGGTCGGCCGAACCAGCAGATCAGAGATCCACTCCCTGACCGTAGCACCGAACAGCTGCTCGATCAGTAGCAGCAGGGTCAACAACAACGGAAAGGCCAGCACCCATGCCAGCCACGGCTTGATCTGCGGCGAACGCCACTGCCGCTCGTCCCGCAGCAGGTCGATCCCCCGCGCCGTCAGCACCGCCAGGCCAAAGGCGGTGATGAACAGCATCATCTTGGGCACCCGGAAGCGGTCGATCCCGGGCAGATAATCATAGAGCAGATGGTAAAACGGGGTGTAGTTGCCCATGGAGAACAGCAGGCCGCCGACCACCGCGTACAGGGCGGCCGTTGTGATGCGATCACGCTGCCGCAGCAGCGGCAACGGCAGCAGCAGCCAGGGCAGCAGCCCAAAGTAGGAGGCGGTCTGGGTAAAGACCATCCGCCCCCAGTAGTAGACCTGCCCGGCAGCAGGGCGATCACCGGCCTCCTGACGCGAGAGCCCCAACAGCCCCGGTATCACCAGGGCAACGGTCTCCTCCGGCGGCAGCGACCACATCATCGCCTCGTCCCGTGCCAAGCCACCCTTGCCCTGGTTGGCTCCGGAGTGGACGCCACGGTTGGTGTCACGGGACCAGCTGGCCAGCGGCGCCAGGGAGATGGCCACCGCACACAAAAAGAAGAGGGTCATCACCGCCGTCATCAGCAGGTCGCGCCCCTTTTCACGTGCCGAACCGCCCTCCAGCAGGCGCACCAGCAGGTAGGCAGCCACCGCCAGACAGGTGTAGAACGATATCTGCCAGTGGGTGTTGAAGAATTGGAAGGCCAGCACCAGCCCGGCCGCCAGGTAGTGCAGCCAGCGCCGCGAACGAAGGCCCTTTTCAAGGAAGTACAAGACCCAAGGGGCATGGGCGATGGTGGCGATCTTCATCACATGGCCGGCATTTACCAGTGAGACGTTTTCGGTGCAGAGCGCAAACACCAGCCCGCCGAACAGGGCGCCCCAGCGTGAGCTGCCCACCAGACGGCAGTAATAATAGGTGCCCACTCCGCCCAGAAAGAGATGCAACACCATGAACCAGGCCACGCTGGCCGGGGCCGGTATCAGCCCGAAGACCAGCCGGTAGAGGTACAGGAACTGCATCGAGGCCATGCCGCCGTCATTGCTGTGGCCGCTGTTGATGTAGGGATTCCAGCCGGCGCTGGACAGATCGACCCGCAGCAGCGACCAAAACGGCTTGCCATAGGCGTCGTAGACCCCCCAGAAGAACTCGTTGAGGATATCCGGAGCCCGTACGATCTTGGGGGTGAACAGGATCGGGCTGAACAGGGCCACCATCAGGGCCAGCAACAGCAGCAGCACCGGCCAGTTACGGGATGCAGTACGGTTCATGAGCGGCGCACCTCATCATATAACTGCTCAAGCCTTACGGCAGCGTTCTCCCACGCAAACTGGATCCGCACCCGTTGTGCAGCGGCCGCTCCCAGCCGGCTGGCCAGCTCCCGGTCCGCCAACAAACGTTGCGCAGCCTCCACAAGACCGTCGACATCGCCGGAGGTCACCAGCAGGGCGCTTTCGTTGTGAACCAGATATTCGCCAACCTGCCCCACCCGCTCCGCCGCCAGCGGCATGCCGGCTGCCGCCAGCTCGGCCAGCTTGGCTGGGCACTTGGTCCGGTTCAGCAGGCTATCGTCAAACAGATAGATCGCCGCATCGGCAGCTGCCAGACAATCGGGCAAGGCAGCCGGTTCCTGCCAACCGGCCATGACCACGGCATCGCCAAAACCGGCCACAAAGGCCGCCTGCTCCAGCTCACGCTCCTCACCACGGGGCCCGAGCCCCACCACCAGCACCCGCAACTGCGGCAGCCACTGACAGAGCCGTTCCAGCACCTGGTGCAGCCGTTGCTGGGAAAACTCGAAAAAACGGGTATAGAGCAGCAGCACCGGCAGATCCGGCGCGATACCGAACCGTTGTCGTCCCGCAAGGCGGTCACCTGTAGGCCGCAGCAGCGGTCCGTTGGGCAGATAGAGGGTCCGCTGCTGCCGGGCGCCCATGCCCCAGGCCAGCGACTCCAGGGCGCGGGAGGCCACGGTCACCCCGTCGGCCCAGCGGGTCAGGACCTGTTCCTGAAAGGCAAACAGACGCTTCTCCGGCCAACTGTAGGGATGTTGATCGTTCATACCACCGGTGCCTTCACGGTCATCGCTGTCCACCACCAACAGCGGCAGCTTCAGACCGCACTGCCGCAGCACCAGCAGCAGCAAGGCCGCCAGCCCGCCATACCCCTTGGGCTTGAAGAGGTGGATCAGGTCAGGCTGCTGGTCAAGGGCCGTTCGCAGCATCCGCCAGGCGATCAACGGCGCAGCCAGCAGACCGATGGCCGGACCCAGGGCCACGTTGCGCACCGTTACCCCCTCCACCTGTTCCACCAGGCCGGCATCCGCCGGGTTGGTGTAGGGCGGGGCCACGATCTCCAACTCGTGACCCCGTGCCTGCAGTGCCTTGGCCAGCGGCAGCATGCGGGCCTGCACGGTCCCCTTGGGACGGATACCGAACGGTGCCAGAAAGACGATCCTCATCCTAACGCCCTGCCCCTCTCTTGATACGACGGTAGATCCGGCTAGTGGCCAGACGATAATACAACGGCAGCAGCAGCGACAGCGCGCCTGACCAACCACCGAAAAAAACGGCATGCTTTACCAACAGCCGCCGATGCAGTTCAGCCTTCAGGCCGGCCTCCATACCGGCCGCCATGGAGGCCGGATTCTTACGGTAGTAGAAGCCGGTCAGTTCCAGACAGCGCACCCTCCGTCCCAGCTCCAGCAGCGACAGCCAGAAGTCCCAGTCCTCCCAGCCGCGGCGCAACTGCTCATCGTAGCCACCCACCGTCGCCCAATCCGCCCTGCGATACAGCGCCGAGCAAAAGATCACATTCCCCAGCCGCATCCGCCAGCGGCTGAAGCGCGGCAGACGCCACGGTCCGCTCTCGGCCCCGAATTTCTCGGCACGACAGTAGACGATCCCCAGACGGTCATCGGACGCAAAGGCTTGAACCGCCTGGGCCAGATACGCGGGGCCGATCCGATCGTCGGCATCCAGCGGCAGGATGTAGGTTCCGTTGGCTGCGGCGATGCCGCTGTTGCGGGCAGCGGCCAGCCCGCCGTTCTCCCGGCGGATCAGCCGGGTACGGGGATAGTCCAGCGCCGCCAGGATCTCTGACGTTTCCAAGTCCGTCGAGCCGTCATCCACCACTACAATCTCGCACTCGGCATAGCCGGATGCCAGCACTGAACCGATCGATTCGGCAAGATAGCGGCCCTGGTTGTAACAGGGTATGACCACACTGACCAGCGGTCCACTCATCCCTTGATCACCCGTTGATACTGCTCGCAAAAACGCGCACCGGAAAAATGCTGGCCGGCGTAGGCATAGGCGCTGGCCGACAGGCGCGCCAACTGCTGACGGTCAGCCGCCAGTGTGGCAACCGCTGCCACCAGGCCCTCAACCACCGCATGCTCATCGTCGGCCGGCAGCAGCCAGCCGTTTTCCTGGTGCCTGACATGCTCCGGAATGCCACCCACCGCGCAACAGAGCGGCACGCAGCCCTGGGCCATTCCCTCCATCACGGTCAGCGGGAATCCCTCGCGACTGGAGCTGATCAGCACCAGGTGGGACTGCCGGTACAGCTGTACCAGTCTTGCCTGGTCGTCGATCTGGCCGGTCAGCCGACAGCAGGCGGCATCTCCGTCTTCAAGCCAGTCAGCCAGATCGCCCGCCAGGGTAAAGACCACCGGCAGACCCGCGTCGCTGCAGCGTTGTGCGGCACGACCGATCAGATGGATCCGTTTTTCCTGACTGCCCCGGCCAACAAACAGCAGCTGCAGCGGCCCGACTGACGTTTTTTCAGGACAGACCGGCGGCACCTCCACCCGATTCGCAATCACGGTCAGACGGCTGTCGAGATCAGCAGCCACGCCTTCAGCACGATAGAAGGCCAGCAGTTCATCCCTGACCCCGCGGGAGATGACCACCCGCTGTTGCAGACGATCCAGCACCGGCAGGGCAAATCGCTCCGCGCCGCCCCCCAGCCCGTGCAGCAGGTCAGTTGCCCGCACATGGTCCGGCAGATGGGGCAGTAGCAGGTAGTAGAACAGGGCGTTGCAGCCGAAGACCCGCGCCCCGGGATGTCTGCCAATCAGGCCGGCCAGCAGCCCGGCACTGAAGGGATAGCCGTATTTCAGGAACGGTCCGACAGCAAAGCAGCGCGCCGCAGCCGTAAACTGTTTCCAAAAGCGTCGATCCCGGGAGCGCTTGGCAAAGAAGACCCAGGGCCGCTCCTGTGCGAAACAGTTTACAATATCAACGTGCACCTGCTCCGCCCCGCCGGTGTGATAAAAGGGGAAAAAGAAGAACAGACCTGAGCGGTTGTGAACCGGCACATAACGACCGATCAGCCGACCGAGACCGACACCGAGCCTGACCAGCAGCAGCATCAGCGGATGACTCTGCACCGAGGTCGTCATGGAGCACCATCCAAGGCAGCCTGCAGGTAGTCCACCGTCTCGCGGCACATCCCGTCAAGAGCGAACCGCTGTTCGGCACGCTGCCGCATCAGCGCCCCTTGACGCTGGCGCTCGGCTGGGTCCTGCATCAGCCGTTGCAGCAGAGCGGCCAGCGCCTCCGCATCCCCCACCGGCGCCAGCAGCGAGAGACCCGCTTCGCCAACCGCCTCGCGCAGGCCAGGGATATCACTGCCGATCACCGGCAGTCCGCTGGCCATGGCCTCCAGCACGGCATTGGGAATACCCTCGCTGGGTGAACTGTGCACGCAGAGGTCAGCGGCGGCCAGCAACCCCGACACATCCGACACCGCACCCAGAAAACGCACCTGGCCGGCAACCCCCAGTTGTTTGGCCTGCCGCTGCAGGGGCACGGCCTGATCGTCAAAGCGTCCTGCCAGCACCAGCAGGTCAGTGCGGCCCGTGCGTGACACCACCAGCTGCCAGGCCCGCAGCAGGGTGGCGTGATCCTTGTAGCAGCTGAGGTTCGCCACCATCACGACCACGACGGCATCCGCAGCCACAGACAACCGCTGCCGCCAGGTGGGTCGATCGTCCACCGCTGGCGACAGGCTGACGCCGTTGCGGATCAAGCGCACCTGGGACGGCAGCAGGCCGAAGGTTTTCAACAGGTACTGTCGCCCCCCCTCTGCGTTGGCGATGAACTGCTTGACCCGGCTGATGGCCCAGCGATGCAGCCAGGTGGACGGCAACAACAGGCCGGCGTCGGCCTGGTTCCAGACGCAAAGTTGGACCCCGCACCACCGCCACAACAGCGCCGCGGCCAGGTTAGGCACCTTGGTGTATGACAACACGATCTGCGGTTGTGCGCCACGCAGACGCCACCAGAGCCGCAGCAGGTGCGGCAGCCGCCGACGCAGCCCCCAGTGCAGCGTCACCGCCCGCCAGGGGATATTCCAGACCTCGCACTGGTCGGCAACGGCACCCCGCCCTGCGCCTAGGCCCCAGACCTGCACCTCTGCCCCCTGCTGCTCCTTCAGATGCCGGGCCAGCAGTAACCCCTGCCGCTCCGCCCCCCCCAGCTCCAGGTTGCCAAACAGCAGCACTATCTTCAGGTTCGTCAGAGAGGCCATCTCACCACCAACGCGGCAACAGCAGGGAGCGCATGATCATGGCAGCCGCCGGCCTGAGCGAAGGCGAGAGATAACAGGCCCCTTGGGCGGCCACCCAGTAGGAAAGGCAGGTTGCCCCGGCAGCCCCCATGGCGCCATAGCGCGGTATCAGCAACAGATTGAGCAGGATATTGGCAATGGCACCGGTCGAGGCGGTCCACAATTGGGCCCGACCCCAATCCAGGGCGATGAAGTGTGCATTGCGGGCAACGGTCAGGTTGGCGAACAGGCCGGCCCAGATCAGCACAGCCAACAACGGTGCAGACGGTTGATAGGCACTGCCGAACAGGAGCTGCACCAGCCAGGGGGCCAGCAAGGTCACCGGCAGCGCCACTGCGTAGCCCAGGAAGGCCAACAGGTTATAGAGCCGTTGCAGCTGCTGCTCAAACTGTGCCTGATCAGTGGCTCGCAACTCGACGATACGGGGAAACAATGAGGAGACAATGGCGGCCGGCACAAAGTACCAAACCTCGGAAATACGGACCGCTGCGGCGTAAAAACCGACCTCAGCCTCGCTGGTCAGCGCCCCCAGCATAACCTGATCGATCCTGAGGTAGATCATCAGCACCACCCCCGACAGGACCATCGGGATGGCACTGCGGACCAGCGAACGGAAACGGACGCCATCCCAGCGCCAACTGCTCAGCCGCTCCGCCTTACGCAGATACACAAACACTAGGCCGCAGGCCACCAGCAACGCCTCGACCGCCGTGGCAATGGCAATGGCGGTCAGCGAGGCACCGGCCAGGACACAGGCCAGTTTTGCCGCACTGGAGACCAGAAAGGCGGCGATCCGCACCATGACCGTATAACGTGACGCCACGCGGGATTGAAACCAGAGGTCCACCACCTCGCTGGCCTGGAACAACAACGAACTGCCCAGCAGGGCCACCAGCAGCAGGGCCAGACTATCGCCCGGACGCAGCACCAGGATCGTGGCAACAGCCAGCAGGTAGGCCAACACCCCGCTTGCCAGACGGATCAGAAAGCTGGTGCCCAGGATCGCGGCCCGGTTAGCCGCGTCGTTCACCAGCTCGCGCACCACTAGTGCTTCCAGCCCGAACAGGGCCAGTGCGGAAAACAGCATCACATAGGAACCGGCAAAACTGAGCAGACCGTAGCCTTCCGGTCCCAGGTAGCGGGCTATCCAGACCCCCACCACCAGGCCAACGCCCATCCGAACCAGACGGTCGCTGAACAGCCAGAGGGTATTATTGAAGCCGGGTGCCTGCAGCAAGGCACCAAGTCGGCTGGTGATAAAAGCGGGGAGACAGCGACGCATGAAGGTAAGCATGGCGCACGTGGTCAATGGCTGCGGCTGGTGCACGAAAACGTGCTGTCAGCCTGCATACGGCAGCTCGAGAAAACAGGACGGCACCAGGATGGTTTCCGGCTTGGCCCCCAGTTCCAGCAGCGCGGCCTTCAGTTCTGCAGCCCGCCGCAGGGATGAGATAACGATCCGGTGGGTCTCCCCCAGCAGGCCGTAGGCCAGCGAGACCACCTCAACCCCCATGAATCGTTCGCCAACGCCACAGGTATCCATGGCCAGTGAAAGTTCCAGGCCGGCCTGCTGCATCGCCAGCCAGGCAATGCCGGCACCGCCGTCAACACCGCAGAACGCAACCCGTTCTACCCCTTCCTCCCGGAGCTGGGCGGCTATCTGACAATACTCCTGCTGTATGACGGCGATGATATCATCCAGGTAACGAGCATGCAGCAGCGCCAGACGACGCCGTTCGGCGCCACCCTTGGCGGTCAGTTGGTAGCTTTTACGGTTGCTGGACAGATCCCGCACCCGCACCCACCCCTTGTCGCTGCAGACCTTCAGGTAGCCGTTCACCAGCCCCAGGGCGCTCTGCAGGCGACGCGCCAGGTCGCGCTGCGAGCCCACATCCCCCTTGTCCAGTTCACAGAGCAGGCGAAAGACCGTGTAGTCATCCAGCGATAGCAGTGCTTTTTTGTTCATGGTGTGAACCATTACCTCAGACCCGCTTATTTTGCAACCGTCAACAGACGCTGGTAGAGACCTTCCAGTTGGCTTGCCCGACGCTTCCAGCCATGTTCCTCACGGGCCCGCAGCCTGAGGCGCTTGCCCCGCTGCTGCAGATCATCGTGATCCTGGAGGGCCTGCTCGATGCTGCGGGCCAAATCCTCGGCGCTGGCCGGCTCGGCATAGATACCGTCATCTCCCAGCAGCTCACGGTTGACCGGGCTTTCAAAGCAGACCGTGGGCAGGCCGCAAGCCATGTAGTTCAGCAGCTTGCCATTGGCCTCGGTGGTCGAGAGCTTGGGCGAAACCGCCAGATCACCGGCCGAGAGCAACAGTGGTGCATCGTCATAGTCCACCCGACCGGTAAAGGTCACAAAACCGGCCAGTTTCAGCTGTTCGGCCCTGACGCGGTAGGCCTCATCCGGGAAGCCCATCAGCAACAGATGAAAGGTGCAGCGCCGTTCTTTAAGCAGCACGGCAGCCTTGAGCAGCAGGTCGGTGCCCTGGTACGGGTTGAGCAGCCCCAGGTAAACCACCAGCGGCAGATCGTCGCTGAAGCCCAACCGCTGGCGTGCAGCACTGCGCGACAACGGACGAAATACCATGCTGTCAACACCGTCCGGAAAGGAGACCACCCGTTTTTCCGGCAAGCCGTTTTCCAGCAGCTCATCCCGGCCGGGGGTTGAGCTGGTCAACACCAGATCGGCCAGCCGGTTGATGCCCCCCTCTACCGCCCTGAACAAGCGGTGCAGTAGCGAATCCCGCTTAAAAAAACCGTGGTTGAGCGATTCGCCGGTCAGGCTGCCCTGGTAGTCAAAGACCAGCGGCACCCGCAGCAGCTTGGCCACCAGCCAGCCCACCAACGCGCCTTCGTGCAGGTGTCCGTGCACCAGCTGCGGCCGGAAGCGCAGGCCACACCGCACTGCCGCCACCAGCAACAGCAGATCCAGATACAGTTTGTGCCAGGAAGGGCCGGCCTCCCGCTTCTCATACCAGGGGACATCAATGGTCCGCTCAACCGGCACCGGTTCCAGATCGCGCCCCAGGTGGTAGCTGACGATCCTCACCTGATGGCCTTGTGCCATCAGGGCCCGCGCCTCCTCAAAGATCCTGACATGACAGCCCCGATCCGAGAAATAGGGGGTTGGAGCGATCATCAGGATGCGCATCCCGGTCTGGGCGTACTGATCAGACATGGTCATCCGGCTCATTCAACCGCTCCCTGACGGTGTAAACCGGCTTGCCTTGCGATTCGTACCAGGTGCGGGCGTTCAACTCCCCTAACAGCCCCAGGGCGATGAACTGCACCCCCATGAACAGCAGAAAGGCGGTCAGGATCAGGAGCGGGTTGCGATTCATGCTGTAGTCGTTAAACAGCTTCATCCAGAGAGTGGCGCCGCCGGTCACAAACGACAGCAGCACCGCATAGATGCCCCACTTGCCAAACAGCTGGATCGGCTTGGTGGCATAGGACAGCAGGAAGCGGACCGTGATTAGATCCAGCACCACCCGCATGGTGCGTGAGATACCGTATTTGCTCTGGCCGTGCAGCCGCGGATGATGGCGCACCGCCAGCTCGGTCACCTTGGCCCCCACGCGGGATGCCAGGGCCGGCACAAAACGGTGCATCTCGCCGTAGAGACCGATCCCTTCCAGCACCTCGCGTCGATAGGCCTTGAGGGTACAGCCGTAGTCGTGCAGGTGAACGCCGGTCATGCGGGAAATCAGGCCGTTGGCGATGCGCGACGGCAGCGTGCGGTTGATGAAGGCGTCCTGGCGGTCCTTGCGCCAGCCTGAGACCACATCATAGCCTTCCCTGATCTTTTCCAGCAGCAGCGGGATATCGGCCGGGTCGTTCTGCAGGTCGCCGTCCATCGGGATGATCACCGCGCCGCGGGATGCCTCGAAACCAGCCGCCATGGCGGCGGTCTGGCCGAAGTTACGGCGGAAGCGGATCACCCGCACCCGCTTGTCCGCCAGGGCCAATTCCTTCAGCACCGCAAAGGAACCGTCGCCGGAACCGTCATCAACGGTGATGATCTCATAGCTCAGGCCAGTGGGTTCAAGGACGGCAGTGACGGCGTCGTAGAGTGGACGGATATTCTCTTCTTCGTAGTAGATCGGGATTACGACACTCAGATCCATGCTGACAACTCCTGATTACTGGTCGGACAACGCCAGGCGACGCACCGTAACTGCTGCATGGTTATAGCATGTTTGAGGCGGCAGCGGCAGCAGAAACCCGGCCAGAAGTCCCACCCCATTGGCAAGGTGCAAAAGCGGAAACAGGGCCGGCAGCAGCATGGCAAACAACGGGTTGCGGGCTTTGGCCGCTGCCCGCAGACCACACACCAGGCAGACTGCAGCGTAGCCCCCTAACGGCAGGCGCCAGAACGGTGTTGACACCAGCGGCAGGGTTACCAGGTAGAGCACGAAACCTAGCGGCGCAAGGGGCATTATCCCGGACAAGCCGGCCATGCGGGTCTGGCGGGCCCGGCCGCGGCCATAGCGGAACATCTGCTTGCCAAAGGCAGCCAGATCGGGGCGTTGGCTACGTTCAACCGGCAGCTGGGGGTCATGCAGCAGCCTGCCGCCGCTTGCCTGCAACCGGTCGAGAAACTCGTTTTCCTCATTGGGGTAGAGCCGCTCGTCAAAGCCACCGCAAGCAAGGAACGCCGCGCGACGTACCGCCAGATTGCAGAGGATCAGTTCACGTTCTGTGGTCTCCCGCAGGCTGCCCACGGAACGGTAACGGTTACGCACCCCGCCTGCCCCCAGCGGAGAGGCCAGGACAGCGCCGATGGCACGCTGCAGCAGCGAATCGCTGACTGGAGTCAGCGACGGGCCACCAACGGCAAGCAGCTGGGGATCCCGGAAATGTTCCTCGATCCGCAGCAGGCAATCGGGCGCCACCGCTGAATCATCATCCAGAAAATAGATGATATCACCGCGGGCCTGTTGCACCGCCTCGTTGCGCTGACGACTGGGGTTGGTTCCTTCCGCCACCAGCAGTTCGAGCTGCTCATGCGGCCAGCTCAGCCGTCTGACCCGCTGCACTGCCTTCGGCACCAGCCCCGGTTGAATCGGTATGACAATGGTGATGGTCAAGAATACCTCGTGTAAACGAGAAAAACCGGGCGGACCCGGTTTTTCCTGTCTTGTAACATAAAGCAAAGATTTTTTCGTCCTAAGTGCGGCTGACCAGGGAGGGCGCGGAGGCGTACTGCTCAGTACGCCGCACAAGCCCTGCCGCCGGCAGACGTGCCTAGGACGGAAAAAGATCGTTTTACAGGCCGCCGTAGCTGTGCAGACCAGACAGCAACAGATTGACCCCCAAATAGCAGAAGATGGTGGCGGCAAAGCCGATGATCGACAGCCAGGCCGCCCGGCGGCCCACCCAGCCCTTGGTGAAGCGGGCATGCAGAAAGGCGGCGTAGACGAACCAGACGATCAAGGACCAGGTCTCTTTGGGGTCCCAGCTCCAGTAGGTACCCCAGGCGTAGTTGGCCCAGGCCGCACCGGTGATGATCCCCAGGGTCAGGAGCGGAAAGCCGACCATGATCGCCTTGTAATTCAGGTCATCCAGCACCTTGGTGGGCGGGAAGAGCGAGAGAATACCGCCGGCGGCATCAGTCGCCTTCTCTTCGCTTTGTACCTTGATCAGGTACATGATCGATACCCCGCAGGCCACGGCAAAGGCGGCGTAGCCCAGGAAACAGGTGATCACGTGGTAGGTCAGCCAGTTACTCTGCAGGGCAGGCATCAGCGGGTTGATGTCGGCCGGCAGGTAGAGTTGGGCCCAGGTCATGCCCAGCAAGGCAAAAGGCATCACAAAGACGCCGATCACCCGGTATTTGTATTTGGCGTCGATGATGCCGAAGATCAGCACGATGCTCCAGGCGAAGAAGACCACCGACTCGTACAGGTTGGACAGCGGGGCATGGCCCAGGCCGATGTCGTAGGATTCCTTCCAGCGCAGACCGGTGGCCACCGTATGGATGGCAAAGCCGATCCAGGCCAGCACTGAGCCGGACAGGCCGACCTTCTGGTTGCGGCCGGCCAGGTAGATGAAAAAGGCCAGGGTGGAGGCCATGTAGAAGATGGTGGTGATGTTAAAGAGTTTGGCGCTCAGCATAAACGGTCATTCCTCCGTTAGATGTTCTGATTGTGCAGTTTTTCTGCAAGGGCCTCAAATTCGTCCTGGAAGGCCGGCTGGTTTTTGCTGGCATTACCAAAGATCCGCGCATGGCCGGGGGACAACACAATCCAGACCCGTTTGTGGGACATAAAGAAGGCGATGCACAGCCCCAGACACATCATGATGCAGCCGGTCCAGACCACCCAGACGCCGGGGTCCTTGTTGACCTGCAGGCCGGTGTACATCTTGGCGTCGGTGCCGGTAAAGGTGAAGATCAGCCGGTCGCCGCGCAGATCGTCCAGCGAAGGCTGTTCTTTATAGACCCTGAAAAATTGCGGCTCACCGCTGCCAGTTACCCGCAGAGTAGCCACCAGTCCCTCACCAGGATTGTCGGTCAGATCCACGATGCTGGCGCTGCGACCGTCCGATAGTTTCGTCTGTGCTCCCGGCCGCAGGGCGATCTGCTCGCTGGCGCCGCTGCTGCGGTTGGTCACCGAGAAGAAGAAGGCAGTCGGATCCGAGGCCGGCCCATAACTGGATTGATAGAAGGTGATTCCTTTGTAGGTCAGCGGCTCGTTAACAACCAGACGGACATGCTTGTAATCGGGAATCTCCTTACCGTTTTCGGTCAGGGTCAGGATGCTCTTGAACTCCTTGGGCATGCCGCTCGGACCGCCGCCGGGGGCATCGTAAAAAGTGACCGTAAACTGATCACAACGGACCTCGAAGCCCAGTGGGATGGTCTTGCCGCTACGGGCCTGAATGGCGTTGATGGTTTCACCCTCAACAATCGCCACAAACCCTTTGTAACCAAACAGGTTGCCGATGATGGCGCCGACAAAGATCACCACAATGCTGAAGTGCACCACATAGACCCCCAGCCGACACCAGGGATTCTTCTGGGCAAACAGGTGATACTGGTGATCCACCTTGGTGATGACCGGCTTGGCAAACTCTGCCCCCAGGAACGCAGCCAGACGATCCTTGCTCTCCTCTAGAGAGGATGCCAGCTTGAAATCACGGGAGGGGAAGATCTTCTGCTGCATCTCTGACAGCGTGGTGGCCGGTTCGCTGACAAACTTGAAGACATGAGGCAGGCGCTTGATGGAGCAGGCGATCAGGTTGATGGTAAACAGGGCCAATAACGCCAGAAACCACCAGGAGTGGTACATGTCAAAGAAGCCCAGCTTCTCGTACAACGCCCGTTTGGTAGCGCTGATGGTGGCCCAGTAGCGTTCATCGATGTTGGGAAACTGGGGAATAATGGTTCCGATGATCGAGGTGATCGCCAGGGTGATCAGCAGGGAGATGGTCAGTTTAAGTGAGCAGAAAAAATCCCAGATTTGTTGTACCAGGCTGCGTTCGTTCGTACTCAAGATTGTCACTCCAGAAGATGTATTAGCTGAGACTCATAATACCAGACCATTTATGTCTTGTATTAAGTCTGTTTTATAAACCATCCACCTTGAAAAAGGTAGTGCTTTTTTGCCCAAACAGGACTCGACAACGTAAACAAAAAGGGCCGGCAGATGCCGGCCCTTTCGGAGAAACACTGACCATCAGGTCAGGCTACTTCTTGTGGCAATCCTTGCAGCCTTGGGGACCCTTGGCTTCTGCCTTGTGACACTTGACGCACAGCTGGTTGTGGGCAACGTCCTTGTTGATCTCTACCTTCTTGGGGGCGCCTTCGTGGCACTTGGCACAGCCCAGCTTCATGTGAGCCTTGTGGGGGAAGGCCACCTTGCCGAAGGAACCACCCTTGTACTCGTAGTTTTCCTGGGCAGCAGCAAAGGCGGAACCAGCAAAGGCAACCACGGCAACCATCGCAATAAGAGCTTTTTTCATCGTTACAACCTCCTCTAGGGTGTCAAAATTAGAAGGACTAAAGCATAGCCCTTTCCATGATGTCAAGCATTAAGCATACCAATCAGCGCCGGTCGAGCGCCTTACGGCCGATGTCACGCCGGAACTGGACACCCCGCCAACTGATGGCAGCTACTCCCTGGTAGGCCCGCTCAATGGCGGCCGCCACCGTAGTGCCCCGTGCGGTCACTCCCAACACACGACCACCGGCGGTCACCACCGTGCCGTCCTGCTCTGCCGTACCAGCATGGAAGACCGTCACGTCCTGCAGCGCATCAGCAGCATCAAGACCGTTGATCACATCACCCTTGGCGATCTCGCCCGGATAGCCCTCGGCCGCCATCACCACGCAGACCGCCGCCTGGTCGTACCATTCGATGGTCTTACCGGCCAGGCTGCCATCGGCAACCGCCATCAGCAGCGGCACCAGATCGGACTGCATCCGCATCAGGAGCGGCTGGCACTCGGGATCGCCAAAACGGGCATTAAACTCCAGGGTCTTGACCTGGCCATCCTTGACCATCAGACCGGCATACAGGATACCGCGATAGGGACAGCCTTCGGCGGCCATGCCGTCCACCGCCCGCTGCACCACCTGCTCCATGGCTGCGGCATGCACGGTCGGTGTCACCACCGGCGCCGGCGAGTAGGCCCCCATACCACCGGTGTTAGGGCCTTTGTCACCATCAAAGATCGCCTTGTGATCCTGGGCCGAGGCCAAGGGGATTACCTCTTTTCCGTCAGTGATTGCCAGAAATGAGGCTTCTTCACCCTCCAGAAACTCCTCGATCACCACCCGGGAGCCGGCAGCACCGAAGGCGTTGCCTGAGAGCATTTCATGTACTGCGGCGTTGGCCTCCTCAACCGTCTGGGCAACCACCACCCCTTTACCGGCGGCCAGGCCATCGGCCTTGACCACGATCGGCGCGCCGGTCTGCTGGATAAAGGCCAGGGCAGGCTCGATCTCAGTGAAGACACCATAGGCGGCGGTCGGAATACCATACTTCTGCATCAGGTCCTTGGAAAAGGCCTTGCTGGCCTCGATCCGGGCAGCGGCACGGCTGGGGCCGAAGATCTTCATGCCGTACTCCTGAAACAGATCCACGATCCCCAAGGACAACGGCTGTTCCGGGCCTACCACGGTCAGGTCAATCCCCTCTGACTTGGCAAAGCCCAACAGCTTGTCGATCTCATCGGCCTTGATCGGCACGTTGACCGCCAGGCTGGCCGTACCGGGATTACCCGGCGCACAGAACACCTGCGTCACCAGCGGCGACTGGGCAATCTTCCAGACCAGGGCATGTTCGCGGCCACCGCCGCCCACCACCAAAACCTTCATACGATTACCTCTCTATCGGATCGTTCTATTTTTCGTGAGGTCAAGAAAGATGAGCGCATGCGCGGAGGCGTACAACGAAGTACGCCGCACAAGCATGCGCGACATCTGACGCCGAGATCGCGGAAAAGAGGACGATCCCTGCTACTCTGTGAGCCGCGCAGCGACGAGACAACGCAGCAGACGGGCGTTTATCAACGCGCGTCTAATGACGGAAATGGCGCATGTTAGTGAAGATCATGGCAATCCCATGCTCATTGGCCGCCTGAATCACCTCTTCATCCCGCACGCTGCCGCCGGGCTGGATGATGGCGGTCACCCCGGCCTCGGCAGCGGCATCCACGCCGTCGCGGAACGGGAAGAAGGCGTCAGAGGCCAGCACGGTGCCTTTGATCGGCAAGAGCGCCTTCTGCACGGCGATCTTGGAGGAATCCACCCGAGACATCTGGCCGGCGCCGATCCCCACGGTCTGATCACTGTTGGTGAAGACGATGGCGTTGGACTTGACATGCTTGCAGACCCGCCAGGCGAAATCCAGGGCTGCCAGCTCGGTGGCGTTGGGGGCCCGCTGGGTCACCACGCGGCAATCGGCAGCAGCCACCATGCCCAGGTCGCGGCCCTGCAGCAGCAGACCGCCCACCACCCGCTTCATATCGTAGCCGGTCTGGGCATGGTCGCCCAACAGCGGCACCTGCATCACCCGCACGTTCTTCTTGGCGGTGAAGATGTCCAGTGCTTCCTGGGTATAACCGGGGGCGATCACCGCCTCCAGGAAGGTGGAGGTCAGTTCGCGGGCCGCATCGGCATCCACCTGACGGTTGAAGCCGACAATGCCGCCAAAGGCCGAAACCGGGTCGCACTCACGGGCCTTGAGGTAGGCCGATAGTGGGCTGTCGCCCAGGGCCACGCCGCAGGGGTTGGTATGCTTGATGATCACCGCCGCCGGCTTGCCGTTGAACTCCTTGACCGTCTCAATGGCGGCATCCAGGTCGATGATGTTGTTGAAGGACAGTTCCTTGCCCTGCAACTGCACCGCATTGGAGACGCAGGGTTCGGTCACGCTGGGGTCAACATAGAAGGCGGCCGACTGGTGGGGGTTCTCACCGTAGCGCAGGTCTTGGGCCTTTTTGACCTGCAGGCTATAGGTCTCGGGATACTCCACGGCTTCGTCGCCCAGACGGGCGCCCAGCCAGTTGGAGATGGCGCCGTCATAGGCGGCGGTGTGCTGATAGACCTTGACCGCCAGACGAAAATTGGTCTTCTCGGAAACGCAGCCGCCATTGGCAGCCATCTCGTCCAGCACGGCCTGATAATCCTTGCAGTCCACCAGCACGGTCACGTCACGGTTGTTCTTGGCTGCCGAGCGCAGCATGGTGGGACCGCCGATGTCGATGTTCTCGATGGCCTCCTCCAGGTGGCAATCCGGCTTGGCCACGGTGGCCTCGAACGGATACAGGTTCACCACCACCAGATCGATCGGCTGGATGCCATGCTCCTGCATCTTGGCCTGGTGCTCCGGGTTGGAACGGATACCCAACAGGCCGCCATGCACCTTGGGATGCAGGGTCTTGACCCGGCCGTCCAACATCTCGGGGAAGCCGGTAAACTCGGAGACGTCTTTGACCGTCAGCCCTGCCTCACGCAGCAGTTTGGCGGTACCGCCGGTGGAGAGGATCTCCACGCCGTAGCCTGCCAAGGCCTTTGAAAACTCGACCACACCGGTCTTGTCGGAGACACTGATCAATGCACGGGTAATTTTTGCCATACGTAAAACCCCTTCGTTTGTTGTTTTCTATCGCTCGCGGATATCGGGAAAGTTATGCAGGAAAATCGATCTGTTCGAGAAATTTCTGTTCAAACAGGTGGGTACCGGAGAGCGGCACCACCCGGCAACGGGCAGCCAGCGACTCAACGGCTGGCACACCCTCTGGGTGCAGTACAAAGCGCTCCACACCTGCCAGGGCGCCCTCACTGACAAAACGGCACTTTTCTACCATTTCCTCACTGAAGATGCCAACGGTTTTCAGGTCCTGCGGCTCCAAAACCGCCCCAAAGGAACCGGTCAAGATCAGGTCCCGCAAGGCGTCACAATGTATACGCGCCCGCTCCAGCAACACGTCCAGACCGGCCCGCACCGCTCCCTTGGCAAGCTGCAGCTGGCGGATGTCGCCCTGTGTCAGTACAACCTGCCCCTGGGCATCACGGTGCAGCACAAAGACCAGCTCACCGGCACGCTCCATGAGCCGGGTGGCCAGATTGGACGAGACCTCAGCGGGAGTGAGTAGACGCCCCGAGCGATCGATGATCCCTTTACGGCGCAACGCCGCCACCAGCCGGATCACGGCAGAACCGCAGATACCTAGCGGTCTTCCGCCACCAAGCACGCTGGTCTGCAGGCGATCATCATCCAGTGAGAGATCACTGATGGCGCCTCGCAAGGCAGCCATGCCGCAGCTCAGGTTGCCCCCCTCAAAGGCCGGACCGGCAGCGGCCGAGGTGGCCCACAGCGTCTGCCCGTCGTCCAGCGCCATCTCGCCGTTGGTGCCCATATCAAGATACAGGGCCGGTGACGACGGCGCCTGCTGCTGGCAACCAAACAGAAAGGCCACCGTATCACCCCCCACAAACCCGCCCGGCTGGGGAAAGAGATACACCTGTTCGCAAAACGCCCAGTCCAGCTCTGCAGCAGCTATCGTCAGTCCCGTGGTTTGACGCGGCCGAAAGGGCGGCCGGACCAGCGTCTCAACCGGCCAGCCCAGCAGCAGGTGCTGCATGGCCGGATTACCGGCCACTGCCGCCAGACGCACCGGCTTTTCTCCAACACCGGACTGCTGCAGCAGCGATTGAGCTAAACGGCCAAGTTCAGCGCGGACCAGGCCGGTCATGGCCGAGGCTGCCGACGTGTCATGTACGGCTGCATCCAGCCGCGCTACCACGTCAGCACCGAACGAACGCTGCGGATTCAGACTGCCGTCCATGGCACAACGACGGCCGCTGCTCAGCTCGACCAGCGAGGCCGCCAGAGTGGTGGTACCAAGATCAAAGGCGATGGCGTACATAGAGGAGCCTGCTAGTAACGGATGAGAACCGGCAGGGCCTGACGCTGCAGCACCTCGCCCACCGGCCGGGCAAAGATGCCGGCCATGCTGGCTGCAGCCAGGAACTGTTCAGCTTCGCCAGGGGCCAGAGCGATCAGCAGACCGCCTGAGGTCTGGGGATCGAACAGCGGCAGCAGCCGGTCAGGGTCAACCTGACCACTGTCCAACTGGGAGGCGTAATAGTCGCGGTTGCGGTAGCAACCGGCCGGCACCATGCCGTCTCCCACCAGGGCGGCCAGCCCAGCCATCAGCGGGATATGGTCAAGCTGCAATGCCAGCGTTACCCCAGCCCCCCGGGCCATTTCGCAGCAGTGGCCGATCAGACCAAAGCCGGTCACATCGGTACAGGCGCTGGGTGCGTACTGGAGCATCAATTCACCGGCAGCCCGATTCAGCTGCATCATCCAGCTGATCGCCTCGGCCTCAATCTCCGGTTCCACCAGTTCTCCCTTGATGGCGGTGGAGACGATGCCGCTGCCCAGCGGCTTGGTCAGGATCAGGCGGTCGCCAATGCGGGCGGTGCTGTTGCGGATGATCCGCTCGGGATGAACCGTGCCGCTGACCGACAGGCCATATTTAAGCTCGTCATCCTCGACGGTGTGTCCGCCCACCAGACAGCATCCGGCCTCGTTCAGTGCCTCCTGGCCACCGGCCAGCAGTTCGGCCAGCACCTCTGGCCCCATACTGCAGGCCGGAAAGAAGGCCAGGTTCATGGCGGTAACCGGCCGCGCCCCCATGGCATAAATGTCGGACAGGGCATTAGCGGCGGCAATCCGGCCAAACTGATAGGGATCGTCCACCGGCGGAGTGACCACGTCACAGGTCTCCACCAGGGCCAACTCCGGGCTCAGGCGATAGACCCCCGCATCGTCGGAGGTCTCCGGTCCCACCAGCAGGTTCGGGTCAACGGGGCGTTTCAACCCCGACAGAGCATTTTCCAGGCCCTCCGGGCCCAGCTTGGCCGCTCAGCCGGCCGCCTTGACCGTTTGGGTCAGTTTGATCTTTTTGTTAGTCATTTCAAATACACCCTCGGTACCCGCTTCGAGATACCGCAAAAAATCTCATAGGGGATGGTACCGGCCCACTGGGCCAGCTCTTCGACCCGGATGCTGTTGCCTAAAGGGTCACAGCCCATCAACGTCACCTCATCCCCCACCGCAACGCCTTCAATATGGGTCACATCCAGCATGAACCAATCCATGCAGACCGTGCCGGAGACCGGTGCCCGCTCACCCCGTACCAGCACCTGCCCTTTATTGGTCAGAGTCCGGCAGTAGCCGTCGGCATAACCCACCGGAACGCTGGCAATCAGGCTTTTGCTGCTGGCGCTGAAGCGGCGGGCATAGCTGATGGCGGTGCCCGGCTCGACCCATTTCAACATGGCGATCCTGCTCTTGAGGCGCATCACCGGCTTAAGGTCGAGCTTGCCCTGAAAATCAGCCGACGGCAGGGCACCGTACAGGGCGATGCCCGGACGCACCAGGTTGCAGAAGGGGTAATCCTTCAGCAAGGCACCGGCACTATTGGCAATATGTATGTAACGCGGCGCGTACTTGGCCTTGCGCACCTGCTTGACCGCCCATTCAAAGCGCTCGGCCTGCATGCGGGTATAATACTGGCCTGCCTCGTCCAGCTCGTCGGCCGAAGAGAAGTGGGACACCACCCCCTCCAGGCAGATGTTGGGCAGCAGCTTCATGGCATCCAGCAGGGCCGGCACCTCGTTATAAGGGATGCCCAGACGGCCCATGCCGGTATCAACCTTGAGATGCACCAGGGCCTTGCGATACAGCTTGGCAGCCGCCTGGTCCAGGGCCTTCAGCTGATCAAAGGAAAAGACCACCGTAGAGACGTTGTAACCGACACACTTGCGCTCCTGGCCGGGATAGACACCGCCCAACAGCAGGATCGGCTTATCAATGCCGGCCTTGCGCAACTGGATCGCCTCAGCCAGGAAGGCAACGCCAAAGGCATCAACCCCCTGCTGTTCCAATTCACGACTGACCTCAAGAAAGCCGTGGCCATAGGCGTCGGCCTTGACCACTGCCAGTACAGCGGCACGGGAAGGAACTGAGGCACGCACGGTACGGTAGTTCTCCCGCAGGGCGGACAGATTGATCTCAGCAAAGGTTGGACGGCTATCGAACATGGTCCTGAATTCTTATCACGGCTCCTGGTGGCGGGCAACGAGAAAACAATGTTTTGGGGCAGTTGACGTGCTGTTCGTTTTAGCGTATGGTTTGTGCCTGCCCTGGGGGAGCCGTCTTTTGAAGCACCTGGCTGAGACAGCGCTTGCGCTGAACCCCTGAACCTGAACCGGGTAATGCCGGCGGAGGAAAGCGGCCAGCTCATGTCATGCACAGGGCCGCTCTGTATCCGCAGAGCGGCCTTTTTTCGTACGAGGCGACCAGCCATGTCCATCACACAACCGTCAAAACTACGCCTGGTGGCCCCCCTGTCCAGGGGGGGCGTTGTTGAACGCCAGCTGCGGGGCGTCTACCTGATCACCGATCAGCACGAAAATCTGCTGGAGCGGGTACGCACGGCACTGCGGGGCGGCGTCAACGTCCTGCAGTATCGCGCCAAGGACAAGCCGCACGAGGCCATGCTGGCCGAAGCGGCAGCCCTGCAGCAGCTCTGCCGCGCCAGCAACGCCCTGTTCATTGTGAATGACGATATCAAGCTGGCCCGCGATCTGGATGCCGACGGCGTCCATCTGGGACAGGATGATGGCAGTGTCGCCGCAGCCCGCGACCTGCTGGGACCGGACACAATCATCGGCGTCTCCACCCACAGCCTGGAGGAGGCCCTCAAGGCGCAGGCAGACGGCGCCGATTATCTGGGGTTCGGCGCCATGTACCCCACCGGCAGCAAGATGATCACCCAGATGCCCGGTACGGCCGGCCTGGCTGCTGTTCGCGACCAGGTCAGGCTGCCGATCGTGGCCATCGGCGGCATCAGTCCTGCAAACGCCTGTCGGGTGATCGAGGCCGGCGCCAATGCCGTGGCGGTGATCTCATCGGTGCTGTCAGCCCCCCGGCCCGAACTGGCGGTGGCCGAACTCAGGCTGCTGTTCAACCGCACCGCCCCCTTCCCGCGCGGGGCCGTGTTGACCGTGGCCGGCAGTGACTCCGGCGGCGGGGCCGGCATCCAGGCCGACCTGAAGACGATTACCCTGTTGGGCAGCTACGGCGCCTCGGCCCTAACCGCCCTGACTGCCCAGAATACGCGCGGCGTCCATTCTATCCACGGTCTGCCCCCCAGCTTTGTCAGGGACCAGCTGCAGGCGGTGCTGTCCGACCTGCCGATCGACGTGATCAAGACCGGCATGCTGCACACCCCGGCCATCATCAGCCTGCTGGCAGAACAGCTGTCCGAGCAACCCCGCCTCTTGCCGGCGGTGATCGATCCGGTGATGGTGGCCAAGGGGGGCGCCCATCTGCTGGAGCGGGATGCGGTGACGGTCTTTGTGCAGGAACTGCTGCCCCAGGCCTACCTGCTGACCCCCAACCTGCCGGAGGCTGAACGGCTGTTGAATCGCCGGATTACGACCATCGCAGCCATGGAACAGGCTGCCCGTGACCTGCATGCCCTGGGTGCCGCCAATGTGCTGGTCAAAGGCGGCCACCTGACCGGCGCCGAAGCCCAGGATATCCTGTTCGACGGCAGCACGATCCACCGCTTCACTGCCGACCGTATCTTTACCAGCGCCACCCACGGCACCGGCTGCAGCTATGCCTCGGCCATCGCCAGCCTGCTGGCCCAGGGCGAACCGCTGACCGAAGCGGTGCGCCGTGCCAAACAGTTCATCACCACCGCCATCCGCCTGGCCCGCCCGATGGGCAAGGGACACGGACCGGTCAACCATTATCTCGCCGCAAAGGAACAAGCGCCATGACCCAGTTAGAAGCCGCCCGCAAAGGGATAATCACCGACAAGATGCAGACCGCTGCCGCAGCCGAAGGGGTCAGCCCCGAATTCATCCGCGACGGCATTGCCAAGGGCACCATCATCATCAGCCATAACGACAAGACCCACCAGCACGGCATCCCGCTGGCGGTGGGGGCCGGCCTGCGTACCAAGGTCAACGCCAACATCGGCACCTCGGCCGACGACACCGACATCACCAAAGAGCTGGAAAAGGCTCGGGTGGCGGTCAAGCATGGCGCCGACGCCATCATGGACCTCTCCACCGGTGGCCCGGTGGATGAGATCCGCCGCGCCATCGTGGCCGAAACCAAGGCCTGCATCGGTTCGGTGCCGCTCTACCAGGCCGCCACCGACACGGTGCGGGTCAAGAAAAAGGCCCTGGTTGACATGACCGCCGACGACATCTTCAAGGGGATCATCAAGCACCTCGACGACGGCGTTGACTTCATCACCGTCCACTGCGGCGTCACCCGTTCCACCGTGGAGCGGATGAAGAACGAAGGGCGGATCATGGACGTGGTCTCCCGGGGCGGCTCCTTCACCATCGAGTGGATGAGCTACAACAACAAGGAAAACCCGTTGTACGAAAACTTCGACCGCCTGCTGGAGATCACCAAGGAGTACGACGCCACCCTGTCGCTGGGGGATGGCTTCCGTCCCGGCTGCCTGGCCGACGCCACCGACCGGGCCCAGATCCACGAGCTGATCATCCTGGGTGAACTGACCCAACGGGCCTGGGACGCCGGGGTACAGGTGATGATCGAAGGGCCGGGCCATGTACCCCTCAACCAGATCCAGACCAACATCCAGCTACAAAAGCGGCTCTGCCACGGCGCGCCGTTCTACGTGTTGGGACCGCTGGTGACCGACATCGCGCCGGGCTACGACCATATCACCTGCGCCATCGGCGGTGCCATCGCCGGGGCAGCCGGGGCCGACTTCCTCTGCTACGTCACCCCTTCGGAGCACCTGGCCCTGCCGGAGATCGAGGATGTGCGCAACGGCGTGATCGCCTCGCGGATTGCGGCCCATGCCGCTGACATCTGCAAAGGACTGCCCGGTGCCATTGAAAAAGACAACGCCATGGCCCGCGCCCGCAAGAAACTGGACTGGGAAGGTCAGTTTGCCCTGGCCCTGGACCCGGAGCGGGCCCGGGAGTACCGCGCCAATTCACCGGTATCCGAGCATGGCGCCTGTACGATGTGTGGAGAGTTCTGCGCCTATAAGGTGATGGACGAAGCAATGAAAAGGTAGGAACCGTCTTTTTCTGCCCTGGTCGCGTCACTCTTCAGCAAGCCTTGTGCGGCGTACCCGTAACGTACGCCTCCGCGGCTTGCCTTGATTGCCGCAGCCAGGACAAAAAAATCCTCGTTCCTGTTCTATCGGTTTAAAGCTTAGGCACGAGAGGGGAAGGTCATGGGCGACACCACTCGTTTCGGCATCTCGATCGACAGCGACCTTTTGGAGAGCTTTGACCGGCTGATCGGTCAGAAGGGGTACCAGAACCGCTCCGAGGCGATCCGCGACCTGATCCGCAACGCCCTGGTGGAGGAGAAGACCGCCAGCGGCCAGGAGGAGATGGTCGGCACGGTCACCATGGTCTACAATCACCATGTACACGACCTGGCCGACAAGCTGACCGAGCAGCAACATCAGCACCATCAGCAGGTGGTTTCGGCCCTGCATGTACACCTGGATGCCCACAACTGCCTGGAGGTACTGGTTTTAAAAGGGAGCAGCGCCGAGATCAACCGGATCGCCAATGAACTGCTGGGGGTCAAGGGGGTCAAGCACGGCCGGCTGTTCCTGACCTCAGCCACCCCCGAAAGCCACTAACCTTTATCCGTCACCTGCCGCAGACGCAGCAGGCCTGCAGCGACAGCGGCGGCTCCAGCCGACAATCGGCCAAGAGCGCCGTATCCGTCAATATCTCTCCTGGGGCGCCGTCCGCCCTGATCTCTCCTTCGTGCAGCAGCACCACCCTGCTGCAGACCTGAGCCACCATATCCAGATCGTGACTGCTGATGATCCGGGTATGGTCAAAGGTGCTCAACAACTGCATGATCTCTCGTCGACCATAGGGGTCCAGACCGGCCGTTGGTTCGTCCATCACCAGCACGGTCGGGTCCATGGCCAGCACCGTGGCGATGGCGACCCGCTTTTTCTCGCCCGCCGAGAGCCGGTAAGGCGGCTTGGCTGCCAGGTGGCGGGCGGACACGGCATCAAGCGCCAGGCAGACCCGTTGCTCCAGGTCGGCGCCTTTCATGCCCAGGTTAAGCGGGCCAAAGGCCACATCGTCATAGACCGTGGGCATGAACAGCTGGTCGTCCGGCTGTTGGAAGACCATGCCGACACTTCGCCGCACCTCCTGCGGTGTGGCAGGGGCTACCGGCACGTCGCCGATCCGCACCTGTCCGGTGGTGGGGGTAAGACTGCCGTTCAACTGCTGTAACAGGGTGGATTTGCCTGCTCCGTTGGCGCCGATAATGGCCACCGACTCACCGGGGCGGATGCGAAAGGAGACCGAACGGAGCGCAACGGTCCCGTCCGGGTAGCTGAAACAGAGCTGATCAGCTGCAACGATCGGGTGGTTCATACGCTCAAACCACCCCTTGAAACAGACCGAGGGCAGCCGCCCCCACCAGTTGCGGCAGATTGACCAAGCGCAACAGCAGGCAGCCCCCTACAAACAGCAGCAACACCGTCAGTTCAGGCAGACCGAAGCGGCAGCGGCGGCTGGGCAGAAACTGCCCCGTAAACCCACGGGCCAGCATCGCCTGATGAATCCGCTCGGCCCGCTCCCAGGAGCGCAGCAGCAGGTGGGCAATCATGGCCGCAAAGGGACCCGGCCCCATCCCCCTGCGGCCGAAACTGCGCAACGAGCGGGAACGTGACGCGTGGACCGCCTCCTCAGCCAGCACAAACAGATAGCGGTACATGAACAGCAGCTGGATCACCAGAGGTTGCGGCACACCGAGCCGGGCCAGGGCCTCGCAGACGGCCGGAACGCCACTCACCGCCACCAGCAGGATGGCGGCGGCGGCAGTCAGCAGGGCACGCAGCACGATCGAGGTGAATGAGAACCAGCCCCCGCTGATGCCAACCGTGCCCAGCTGCAGCTGAACCGTCTGATCCAGCAACGGATTGGCGGCACCGATCAGCAGGGCAAACGGCAGCACCAGGAGCGCCTTGCGCACCACCAGCCAGACTGGCAGCCCGGCCGTGGCGCATACCGCCAGGGGAACAAAAAAGAACGGCAACAGGCCGCTCAGTTCGTAGCGATCAAAGGAAACCACGGTCAGGATGAAGCCGAACGCAGCCAGCAGCTTGACCCGCGTATCGAGGCGGTGAATCACTGAATCACCGCTCGCCAGCAAGTCAAGCTGACGCAGCTCCAGCAACGAGCCGAAGATGGCACCAGAGCTCATCGTGCAGCACTCACGGATTGCCCCTGCCCCTGCCCAGCAGTAACGCCCCAAGCGACAGGAACAACACGGTGATGCCCCCGCCCACCAGCCCGGCAAGACTGGTCCCCCAGCGCTCGTCCGACGGCCCCGCGGCAGACTGCTGAGCGGTTGTCTGCCTCAAACCATAGTCCGGCAAGAGTGCCAGCCGCTCCTGAACCGTGGCCATCACCTGATGCAGACCATGCTGGGGATTGGCCAGCTCAGCACTGCCTGCCACCTGCCGGATCGCCCACTCCAGGCCATCAGGTCTATCCGAAGCCGCCAGCGACCCGAGTCCTCCGATCACGACCGTTGCAGCAAAAAAGCCAACCAGCAGCCTGCGTAATGGCAGCCCTGCCGGTGATGGCGACGGTTGCAACGCAAGGAGCTCGGGACGGGCTGTACTGACCAGCGTCAGTACAGCGGCGGTGACAACCCCTTCCAGCAGACCGATCGCCAGATGTATCGGCTGCATTAACAGCGCAAAGGTAGCAAACGGCAGGGCAGAGATGCCGGACAACGTCGTCTGCAGCACCACCGCCAGGGCGCCTGACTGAAGCGCCACTAACGCGGCGATCATAATGGCAGCTGAACGGCGGGACGCAGTGGGGGCTGGGCCGGCCAGGGGCCGGTAACAGAATGGATAGATCAGATAGGCCGGAATGATCCCCATGTTGACGATATTGCCCCCTAAGGCCAGCAGGCCGCCGTCGGCAAAGAGCAGGGCTTGTACGATCAGCACCGAAGAGATGGCCAGCAGCGCCCCGTGGGGCCCCAACAACACCGCCAACAGCAGGCCACCTCCCAGATGGCCGCTGGAACCGGTGCCGGGAATAGCAACATTAATCATCTGGGCGGCAAAGACAAAGGCGCCCAACACCCCCATCAACGGCACCCGGCGTTGATCATTGCCACGCTTGAGCTGCGCCGAGCTGTAGCCAATTGCGCCCGCTGCAACCGCCCACATGGTTCCCCCCACTGCTGGAGAAACCAACGCGTCTGCCATATGCATAGCATGCCCCTGGTGTCACAGATTTTAAATTCGTGCTACCGGGACTATAACGCTCAGCAATCAACCCGTCAACCAACTGCCGACTCTCTACAGCGCGGCGTCAATCCGCTGCAGCCCTTCCAGCGCACCGCAGGCCAGCCCGATATGGGGTGAGGCGATCTCCGGCTCACGGGTGTTGATCCGGATCACCGTGGCGCCGGGATAGCGCCAGCCGATCCGTTCCGAGGTGGCCCGGATGGTGGGAATGGCGCTGCCTGCCCCCAGCTCAATCACAGCGATCCGACCATCGGCATGCTGCGCCAGAAACGCCTGAAAGCGTTCTTCCTGACCGTGGGTCCGCTCCGGCAACCAGGACCAGTCGCCGAACATCAGGATATTGGGTCGACTGACCCCACCGCACTGCGGGCAGCGGGGGATATGGCCAGCCCGCATACTGACCTGATCAACCGGGATCTGTTCGTTGTTGGGCCAGATCACCTGAGAACAGGGCCGTAGGCACTGCAACCAGTGGATCGATCCATGCACCTCGAGGACACAATCATCAGCAAAGCCGGCCTTTTGGAACTGGCCGTCCACGTTGGAGGTAACTACAAAGCAAGGCAAATCTCGCTGGGCTATCCAGTCGCGTATGATCCCGAACCCGCCGTGGGGAACGGTCTCTCGGTACAGATTGGTGCGATGGCCGTAAAAGCCCCAGCCAAAGGCCGGATCGTGTTGAAAGTGTTCCGGGTTGGCGCACTCCACAAAGGAAAGCCCCAGACGGGCATAGGGCGGATAGGCCTGCCAGAACCCCTGGTTGCCGCGAAAGTCGGGCAGCCCCGAATCCACACCCATGCCGGCGCCGGCGGTAATAATCAGCGCCTCTGCATTCCGGACAAGCTCTGCCGCAACTGTGAACATACGAGCCTCCATAAGACAGTGAGTATTGACGGTTCAACTGTTTTAGTATACAAAAACAAGCCTTCGTGTGCCACTTTAGCTCAGATGGTAGAGCAACTGATTCGTAATCAGTAGGTCAGCGGTTCGATTCCGCTAAGTGGCTCCAGTAAGCAAGCAGCCCCACTCCTGACCAGGAGTGGGGCTTTTTTGTGACCAAACACCCCCCCCCACACATCTTGTCCATGACACACAAGGGCGTATCTGATATATACAAAATACTGTATACACTTTCATCCCGCACAGGAGGAGATACCTTTATGCTTAGTCTCTCTGACCCTACCCTGCTCCGCCAAGCCTGCTATCTGAATGGAACCTGGTGTGCCGCTGATTCCGGCGCAGTACTGTCGGTCACCAACCCGGCCAGCGGCGAACAATTGGGCACCATCCCCAAGATGGGCACCATGGAGACCCGCCGTGCCGTTGAGGCGGCCGGAGCCGCGCTGCCGGCCTGGCGGGCAAAAACTGCCAAGGAGCGGGCGGTGATCCTGCGGCGTTGGTTTGATCTGATGATGGCCAACCAGGAAGACCTGGCGATCATCATGACCGCCGAGCAGGGCAAGCCGCTGGCCGAATCACGGGGCGAGATCGCCTATGCCGCCTCGTTCATCGAGTGGTTTGCCGAAGAGGGCAAGCGGATCTATGGCGACACCATCCCCTCCTACGCCCGTGACAAACGGATTGTGGTGATCAAGGAGCCGATCGGGGTCTGCGCCGCCATCACCCCCTGGAACTTCCCTGCCGCCATGATCACCCGTAAGGCCGGCCCGGCCCTGGCAGCCGGCTGCACCATGGTGGTCAAACCGGCCACCGCCACCCCCTATTCCGCCCTGGCCCTGGCCGAGCTGGGTGAACGGGCCGGCATCCCGGCCGGGGTGTTCAGCGTGATCACCGGTTCATCAAAAGAGATCGGCGATGAGCTGACCAGCAACCCGATCGTGCGCAAGCTGACCTTCACCGGTTCCACCGAGATCGGCAAACAGTTGACCGCCCAGTGTGCAGAGACCATGAAGAAGGTCTCCATGGAACTGGGGGGCAACGCGCCGTTCATCGTCTTTGATGACGCCGACCTGGACGCCGCCGTGGATGGGGCCGTGGCCTCGAAGTACCGCAATACCGGTCAGACCTGCGTCTGCACCAACCGCCTGTTGGTACAGGCCGGCGTGTATGATACCTTTGCTCAAAAGCTGGCAACCGCAGTTGCCGCCATGAAGGTGGGGGACGGGCTGAAGGGCGAGGTGCAGCAGGGGCCGCTGATCGATGAGGCCTCGGTTGAGAAGGTTGAGGAACATATCGCCGACGCCGTAGCCAAAGGGGCCACCATCGCCCTGGGAGGCAAACGTCACGCGCTGGGGGGTACCTTCTTCCAGCCCACCATCCTCTGCAACGTCACCCCGCAGATGCTGGTGGCCCGGGAAGAGACCTTCGGCCCCGTAGCGCCGATCTTCAAGTTCGAGACCGAGGCCGAGGCGATCCAGATGGCCAATGACACCGAATTCGGCCTGGCATCATACCTTTACACCCGCGATATCGGCCGAGTCTGGCGGGTGTCCGAAGCGCTGGAATACGGCATGGTGGGAATCAACACCGGGCTGGTATCCACCGAGGTGGCCCCCTTCGGCGGGGTCAAGGAATCTGGAGTCGGCCGCGAAGGCTCTAAATACGGCATCGAAGAGTTTGTGGAGGTGAAATACCTCTGCATGGGCGGCCTGTAAACACTATCATCAGGCTTGACGCAGCCCTAAAATACTGCTACCGCACTAGGTACTACTTGTTACGGAGTTTTGTCCGACCGCCATGCGTTACCACCACCTTTCATTGCGCACCAAAATGACCCTGGCGGTATCTGGCCTGGTGCTCTTGCTGATGCTGATTACGGCCGGGGGCACGCTCTCCTATTTCGAGCGACTCCACGAGGCCTCTGTCCGTACAAATCAGGCCAATGTAGTGCGACTGCTCAGCATGAACGTCGACAATTCGTTGCGCTATGCCAAGGATGCCCTGCAGCGTAACGCCGACAACCTGCCGGAACAGGCCCTGCGATCAGAAGCCGGTGCACTCACGTTCCTTAAATCACGTGCCGGGCTGTACAATTTCTTTACTGGCCACCTGTTCATGCTTGCTGCTGATGGCCGCCTAATTGCCGAATATCCCTCGTTACCACATGACCAGCACCGGCTGTCATTCTTTGCAGGGCAGCCGGCGCTCAAAAAAGCGCTGGCAACCGCCAAGCCTCAGGTCAGCTCTCCAACCGCCTGCTGTGCCGCCGATGACGGACTGCAGGCCTTCATGTTTGTCCCGGTGGTGCGTAACGGGCGCATACGTGCGGTGCTGGCTGGCAGCGTAGACCTAAAACGCCCCAACCGGCTGTCGGAACATATGCAGGAACCCAGCGGCGTTAACGGTGTGATCAGGCTGATAAGCGATGATTACCAGGTGGTGGCCCACGTCAATCCCGAACTGATCGGTCGCCAGTCAGTGACGGAAGTGGCAGAGGCGGTCGATCAGGCGCTTAAACAGGGTTCCGTCGCGCTCACCAACATAAACCGCTACCAGTTGCCAACCTTTACGTATCTACACCGACTGGAGACTGCCGACTGGGTACTGGCTGCCAGCATCCCGGTCGATGAAGTCTACGCCCCGGTGCGAACCGTACGGACGTGGTTCATCCTGGCAACCCTGCTGGGCATGGCCGCTGCAGTGCTGGTGGTGTTTCTGGTCATGCGCCTGCTGACCCGTCCGGTGGAGCAACTGGCCCGGCACGTTGAACAGCTGTCGCACAAACAGGGCAGCGACCGACTGCTCCATCTTGATACCCATGGCGAGATCGGCCGACTGATCAAGGCCTTCAACACAATGGTGCAAGAGGTTGAACAGCGCACCTTTGAACTACAGGAAAGCGAACAGCGCTACCGGGTTGTCAGTGAGTTTTCCAACGACTTTACCTACTGGCGCCGCCCCGACGACAACTTCGAGTTTGTCTCCCCCTCCTGCCTGGAGGTTACCGGCTACAGCATGGGCGAGTTTTACAGCAACCCGCAGTTGATGGAAGAGATCATACATCCGGCAGACCGGCATCTGCTGGAGGCGATGGAGAGCCAGCCGGAAAACGGGACCTGCCAGGGGGGCGAGCTCGAATACCGGATCACAACCAAAGACGGCAGCACCCGCTGGATTCGCCGCAACTGCCGCCCGATCTACGACGAGCAGAACCAGTACCTGGGTCGCCGTGGCAGTCTGTGCGACATCACCGACAAAAAACTGCTGGCCGACCAGGTGTCGCACTTGGTACTGCATGACCTGCTGACCGGTCTGCCGAACCGAACCCTGTTCGTTGATCGGCTGACTGTCCACACCCCCCGGACCGTCACTGAACACGGGCTGATGGCCGTACTGTTCTTTGGCCTGGATCGTTTTAAGTTGATCAACGACACCATGGGACACGAGGTGGGCGATCGGTTGCTGATCATGACTGCCGAGCGGCTGCGTGCACTGCTGCACGCCGACGACACCCTCTGCCGCTTTGGCGGCGACGTGTTCGCCTTCATCCTGCAAGGGCGCGAGAGCAAGCACGAGGCGGTCACCATGGCCTACCGGATTCTGGCCAGCCTCAATGATCCGTTTGCCATCAATGCCAGTCAGCAGGTGCTGCTGACCGGTAGTATCGGCATTGCCCTCTGCCCCAATGACGGCAAAGACCCGGAAACCCTGCTTAAAAACGCTGAAACAGCCATGTACGATGCCAAACGGGGCGGCAAAAACAGCTTCCGTTTCTATTCCCGCGACATGAACGCCCAGGCGGCCGAAATGCTGGCCCTGGACAACAGTATGCCGACAGGACTTGCAAACGGTGATTTTTATCTGCACTACCAGCCCCAACTGGACCTGAAGAGCGACCGTGTGGTCGGCATGGAAGCGCTGCTGCGCTGGCGGCACCCTGAGCTGGGCTTCATCAGCCCTGATCGTTTCATACCGCTGGCCGAGGAAAGCGGTTTCATCATCAAGCTGGGTGAATGGGTGCTACGCAGCGCCTGCTTCCAGAATGCGGCCTGGATCAAAGAGGGCCTGCCACAGCTGCGCATTGCGGTCAATATCTCCGGTCGCCAGTTCATTGAACCCGATTTCGTCGACCAGGTGGCGGCAGCCCTGGCCGACAGTGGGCTCCCCCCGGGACTGCTGGAGCTGGAACTGACCGAAAGCATGCTGGTTTCCGATCAACAGCAGGCGCTCCAACGACTGCGGGTTCTTAAGAAGATGGGCGTACAACTGGCCATCGACGACTTCGGCACCGGCTATTCGTCCCTTTCCTACCTGAAGCACTTCCCGCTTGATCGTCTCAAGATCGACAAGTCATTCGTAAACGACATCCTGGTGGACCCGGATGACGCAGCCATCACCGATGCGATCATCGCCATGGCCCACTCCCTCAAGCTGCAGGTGATTGCGGAAGGGGTCGAGACCATCGAACAACTGGCCTTCCTTGAAGACCGTGGCTGCGATGAGATTCAGGGCTACCACCTGAGCAAGCCGCTGTCGGAACGGGATCTGGCCAGCTTCATCAGGGCCAGGGGCGAGAACCAGTAACACGAAACGCCAACGGGCGGGGAAGCTTCCCCGCCCGTTGGCGTTTCGCATGCATCTATCCGAGACCGCTACCTGCCTAAGACAGTCTGAATCTCGACACCAGCCGTTGCAACCCATCTGACAGGCTGGACAAATCAGAGGCCGACGAGGCGGTCTGGTGGGAGCCACGGGCCGTATCCTGGATGATCTGGGTCAGCCGATGGATGTTGTCGGTAATCTCGCCGGTGGTTGCGCTTTGTTCCTCAGCGGCCGTGGCAATCTGATTAACCTGGTCGGTAACGGCGTTAACCTGCTCAAGGATGTTCTGCAACGAGGTCTCCAGTTGCGCCGCCTCGGCAGCCCCCTTCTCGGTACCGCGTACCCCCTCTTCCATCGAGGCGATGGCGGTCCTGGTCTCGGCCTGTATCGCACGGATCATGTCGCTAATCTCCTTGGTGGCCCGGGTAGTGCGCTCGGCCAGGGCACGCACCTCATCGGCCACCACCGCAAACCCTCGTCCCATCTCGCCGGCCCGGGCCGCCTCGATGGCAGCGTTCAAGGCCAGCAGGTTGGTCTGATCGGCAATATCTTCAATGGTAGCCACGATGGCGCCGATCTGGTCTGAGCGCTCACCCAGCGAGGCGATCGACTGTGCGTTCTGTTTGGTCAACTCACCACGCAACCTGATCCCCTCGACCGTACTCTTCACCACTTCAAAACCTTGGCTGGTTGTCTGGGCCGCCAGGGTCACCCCTTCGACCGCCACCTGACAGCTGTGGGCGATGTCATGGCTGGTGGCTGCCATTTCTTCACTGGCGGTGGCCACGCTGATGGTCTGGGCTGCTGCCACCTCTGCGCCAGAGGCGATCTCCTGCGAGGTGCCGTACAGCTCCTGGGTGGCGCTGGCCACCGTAGACGAGGTTTCGGAGACCCGCATAATGAGATCACGCAGCTGTTTGACCATCTGATCGAATGAACTAGCCAAAAGCCCCACCTCATCGCAACAAGAGGCTGTCACCGTTACGGTCAGATCGCCATCTGCCACCGCCTGCACCTGCTGCTGCAACTGACGCAGTGGCCGGCTGATCCGCCCGGCAGCAAGCAGTCCGATCAGTATGGCCGCGACCACCGCCGCCACCGCCAGTGTCACCGACAGAAGCAGCGCAGTGCGGGCCACCTGACCGTTCAGCTGGGCCGTTTCCTTGGCATGCTTGATGCTCACCAGGGACAGCTTGTCCAAGGCCCGCAGCATCAGATTGGCCTGCTTGCCGGCATCGCTCTGGGCAATCTCAAGCGCCTCCGCAGTCTTGCCGGCCAAAGAAAGTTCCAGCATCTGATTCAGCAGCGGCAGATAGGCGTCGTAGGCCTGCTTAAATTCCGCATAAGCGGCCCGTTCATCCTTGCCAGCAATTATTTTTTCATAATGGCTGGTTTTCTGCGCCAGCAACTCCTTGTTTTCAGTGATCGAATCAACGATCGCTTCTTGCTCGTCAGGGTCGGTGGTTCCCATCAGGGCCCGGGTCACGATCCGGTTCATCAGAAAGGCCTGAGTGATATCCCGCAACTCTGCCTGGGGCAGCACCACGCCGTTAAACATAAAATCATCGGCGGTCTTAAGCTTCTGCACATTGACAATACCCATCACCCCCAGCGCGCCGGCAAACACCGCCAGCACAAGAAAGGCCAGCACCAGCTTGACACGGATACCCAGGTTTTCGAATTGCTGCAACATGGCCAACTCCTTTGTTGTCAATGCTTCTCTATCTTTTCCCAGGTTGGCGTTTCACCGGGGTTACGGAGCCTAAACACCAGATAGGCGGCAGCTTTTTTTAGTTTATCACTGGTTTTTGCCTTGTCAGCAAAACGATCAAGGGCCGCCAGCATCAGCTGCTTACCCTGCTCCGGCACCACTTCCTGCTCTACAATGCTGCGCAGATGGGCCAGGACCTGTTTTTGCACCTCAAGGTCATCAATCCGGGTCGGGTCCAGCAAGAACACCAGGTACCAAGCAGCCACCTGCTCGTCGGCCCCGCTCGCCTCACCGGCAAACTGGGCCATTACAGTGGCCAGACTGCCCTGCTCGGCATAATTGAGGCTGCCGCCCTCCACATACTGCCGCAAAAACCGCAAGGCTGCCAGATGGTGCTGTTCACCTGCCACGTTGAACAACAGCAGGTTGGCTGCCTGGGTTTTAAGCGACACCGGCTCTTCGCTCTTAAGGAAGCTGTGCAGGATGCGCGAGAGCTTATCGAGGGCCACCTCAGACAGATTGCCGGCCTCCAGCTTGCTGCGCACCGTGGCAAGCAGTTCCGGCTTGCTAGGATGACCGCTGTAGACCACCGCCATAATGGCGGTGCGCACCTCATCGTCGCTGGTCAGCTCCCACAGTTCCTCCACCTCTTTCAGTATCTGGGTACGGAAGCGACGCACCTTGTCCATCTTGCTCAGATCTTCCGGCTCCCAGCTTTCAGGCCAGGTATCGATGTAGTCGTCCACATCGTCCTCGTTCCAGGTCTTATCCAGCAGGAACGAAAAATAGGACAGAATCTTGAGCTGATAGGCAGAACCACCCTCCTGGAGCGGCCGCAGCAGGTCATCCAGATAGTTGGAAGTCAGGCCGCAGGTACCGCTGCACAGGAAGCGGTAGACGCTCTCGGCCTTCTCCACCTGGCGCTCGATGTATTTGGCCTTGAGGTGGGCCCCCAGCGATGTGGTGGCCACCTTCTTGAAGAAGACCGACAACAGGTTGCTGGCGTGGTGCTTGACCGGCATCTCCACCTCATCGGAGAGCACGATATCCAGCGAGGCGTTGAAGATCTTGACCTGCTCGTTCTCGTCGTTGGAGGCATCGATGTACTGCTCGAGGATATCGATAATCTCGACAATATGGGCCCGGTTGCGGCTCGACAGCAGGCTCATCAGGGTAATCCGCAGCGAGTCGGCGTCAACGATGCCGAACAGGAAGCGCACAGCGGCGTTACGGCGGCTGGCCCCCTTGGTGTCGGCTGAGCGCAGCACCTGCAGGATACTGGCGGCCGGGTCAGCCACCCAGCCCGGCACCAGCGCCTCCAGCAGCAGTTCAGCCTTACGGCGGATATGGGCGTCCAGATCGTTGACAAAATAGCGGGCGATCTCGATCTTGAACTCACGGTTGGCGCCTGATTCGGCAATCAGAGAGAAGGCGGTAGCCTTGTCCTTGGCGGACAACTTGGCCATATCCTTCTTTGCCCGGGCACTATCGTTGATCTTGATATAAAACCCGATAATGTCTTTTACGCCTACTTCGGCTTCAATATCCTTCATGACACCCCCATCGCACTGGGTTTAGGTTGCCTGCTGCTGACGCAGGCTGGTGATCGCCTCACGGGCCAACTGGTCACACCGCTCGTTCTCGGCATGGCCATCATGGCCACGCACCCACTGCCAGCGCAGCTGGTGCTGGGCGGTCAAGGCGACCAACTGCTCCCACAGGTCCCGGTTCAGCACCGGTTCCTTCTTGCTGTTCTTCCAGCCGTTACGCTGCCAGCCGGCCAGCCACTCGGTCATCCCCTTCACGAGGTACTGGGAATCGGTGGTCACCGTCACCCGGCACGGGCGGGTCAGCTGCTGCAGACCGGCAATGGCGCCGGTCAGCTCCATCCGGTTATTGGTAGTCTCCGGTGCCGCGCCGGACAGTTCCTTTTCAACACCACGACAGCGCAGGATGGTGCCGTAGCCCCCTGGACCGGGGTTACCGCTGCAGGCGCCGTCGCAGAATATCTCAACAACAGGGGCATGGGGTATGGGGCATGGGGCACTCGTTTCCTGGCCCTTGCCCCCTGACCCTTGACCCTTACTTTTCAACTCTGCCAACGTACGCCCCCTCCTGCTTCAACACCTGGGCAATGCCCTCCATCACCCGCTCCACGATCAACTGATGGGTCTCCTTGTTGTTCTCCAGCGCAAACAGGTCATCAAACACCAGCGGCGGACCGAAGACAATCGCCCCCTGGGCCCCAAAACTGGGGAATTTCCAGCGGTTCAGACCGATCAGGGCGGTGGGGATCACCACCGGCCGGGTATCGTAGATCACCTTGCCCACCCCGCGATTACCCGGCCCCAGACGACCGTCGCGGTGGCGGGTACCTTCGGGAAACAGCATCACCTTCTGGTCTGCCAGCAGGTCGTTCAGCACCCGGCCGGCCTTGACATCGCGTCCCCGTCGCACCGGAAAGGCACCCCAGGATGAATAGAGCAGACGCGGGATCAGCTTGCGGAACAGCTCCTCCTTGGCCGGTGCCCAGACCATCTGGAAGGGTTGCGAACGCAACACCGCCCAGGGCAGGAAGATGGTTTCATAGGCCGAGATATGGTTGGAGGCCAACAGCACGCCACCCTTGGCAGGGATATACTGGGCCCCCTTGACCTGCAATCGATTGAGCAATGATGCATAACAGCCGATCACATAGGCCGAAAAGGTGATCCAGAAACGTCGCCACAAAGAAACGGACACGGCACAACCTTTCAGAAGATGAGCTGTTCAGCGTGGTTATCTGCACCGGACTCTATACCACGTTTAACGGGCAGCAGCAACTACGCTGCTCGGCACGAGCCCAATTGAACTTGTCGGGTATATGCCGTATACTAACCGGCCGATCACACCACACACCAAGATCTGTCAGCAACCGCAGTGAGGCCTACTAGATGCAGCACGAACAGAAATACCTGATTGGGCGCCAGCCAATCCTCAATCGCGACGAACAGGTCTGCGCCTACGAACTGCTGTTCCGCTCAGCCCAGTCGCTGACCACTGCCATGGTCAACGACGCCTCACAGGCCACCGCCAGTGTGATACTCAACACCCTGTCCGGCTTCGGTGTGCAACAGATCCTGGGCAAACATCGCGGTTTCATCAACCTTGAGCTGGACATCCTGATGAGCGACTCGCTGGAACTGCTGCCCAAGCAGATGGTGGTGCTGGAGCTGCTGGAGACGCTGGAGGTCACCCCGCAGCTGATTGAGCGCTGCCGCGAACTACAGGCGGCCGGTTTTGTGCTGGCCCTGGACGATCATGCGTTCAGCCCGGCCTATGAAGAGCTGTACCAACTGGTGGAGATCGTCAAGGTTGATCTAATGGCCACCCCGGTGGACGGCCTGGGGCCGACCATCGAGCGCTACCGCGATTATCCGTTCAAACTGCTGGCCGAAAAGGTTGAGACCAAGCAAGAGTTCCTGAAATGTCTCGACCTCGGTTTTGAGTATTTCCAGGGCTACTATTTTGCCAAGCCGGCCGTGATTGAAAAGAAGAAGATCGACGAGGGGGGCGCCGCCCTGCTGCGGCTGATGCGGCAGCTGATGGACGACGCCGAGATCGAGGAGATTGAAAAGACCTTTCGCAGCAGCCCGGGCCTGACCTACAAACTGCTGCTCCTGGTCAACTCGGTCTCCTTCAGCGGCCTGCAGAAGATCCAGACCGTACGCCACGCCATCAGCATGCTGGGCCGGGCCCAGATCAAACGGTGGGTACAGCTGGCCCTATTTGCCTCCGATGACAGCCACGCCCTGGAGAACCCCCTGGTGGACCTGGCAGCGGTTCGCGCCGGCTTTATGGAGCAGCTGGCCCAGCATTGCCCCCAGCTGCGGGGCAACAGTGAAGCGCCGGATCAGGCCTTCATGACCGGCATCCTGTCGCTGCTGGAATCGATCTACGCCATCCCGATGGATCAGATAGCCCACGAACTGAACCTGTCCGACGAGGTGCGTCAGGCCCTGATTGATCGCAGCGGCATCTTCGGCCGTTTCCTGGCCCTGGCCGAGGCCCTGGAGCAGGCAGATTTTGTGAACGCCGCCACGCTGCTGGGCGAGATGGCAATCCCCTACCAGACGGTGATGGAGGCCCAGGTCAAGGCCTACGGCTGGCAGCAGGGCATGGAGTGATGCAGCCGCCCTCCTTTGCCGTCAGTGATGAGAAAAACCGCTGGCTGCTGCGCCGCATGGCCGAGCTGGAAGTACGCGAGGAAGAGCTGGAGGAACGTTTTGTACGCTCTTCGGGCCGTGGCGGCCAGCATGTCAACAAAACCGCCACCTGCGTCCAGGTGCGGCACCTGCCCAGCGGCATCGAGGCCCGCTGCGGCCGCGAGCGCAGCCAGTCCTTAAACCGTTTCCTGGCGCGCCGGGAGCTGCTGGAAAAGATCGCCCGCTCGCGCGGGCTCGCCACGACCGAAGATACCCGCAGCGCAAAAATTCGCAAACAGAAAGCCCGCAGACAGCGCCGCTCCGCCTCGGCAACCCCTGCGCCAGACCAACCATGATCAGACCTGAAACCCTGAAACGACTCGAATTCGATAAAGTCCTGCGGCTGGTGAACGGCCATGCCCGCAGCCAGTGCACCACCACGGCGATCCTTGCCATGACGCCCCTGGGCGACGCCGCCCGCATCCGCCAGCACTGGGGACGGGTTGAGGAGATCAGGGGACTGACACGGCAACGAATCTCACTGCGGATTAGCCGCTTCGAGGATATTCGGCCGCTGCTGGACCAGGTACGGCCCGCAGGGGCGATCCTGCCGCCCTTTGCGCTGCTGCAATTCATCCCGGTGCTGGGCTCGCTGGCCGAACTGGCCCGCCAGTTCAACCCCCGCCAGGATATCCCGCTGCTGAAAGGCATTGAGCCCGCCCCGGTGGCCTTCAGCGACATCCTGGAACCGCTCTCGGCCACCCTGGATGACGAGGGCACCATACTGGACAGCGCCTCACGGGAGCTGGCCGAGATCCGCAGGGCCAAGCGGACCCTGACAGCCCGGGTCCGCAAAAAGCTGGAGGAGATCGTGCGCAAACACGAGACCGCCATCTTCCTGCAGGACGACTTCATCACCATCCGTTCCGGCCGCTGGGTGATACCGGTGCGGATGGACTCCAAGGGGATGGTGCCGGGTGTGGTGCACGACGTCTCCTCCTCCGGCGAGACCGCCTTCATGGAGCCGCTGGAGATCATCCCCTTTGTTAACGAACTGGAAAACCTGACTGCCGAGGAAAAAAACGAGGAGATCCGCATCCTGCGGCGCCTCTCAGCCTGGATTCGTGAGGACAGCGACCGGATCAGGGCCTGCTTCGACACCCTGGTGGAGCTGGACCGGCTGGACAGCATCGCGGCCTATGCCGAGCAGTACGCCATGGCCATGCCGGAACTTTCGACCGACACCACCCTGCGCCTGCTGTCGGCCCGCCACCCGCTGCTGCTGGCCCTGCGGGCCGACCAGCCCGACGCGCCGCCGGTGGAACCATTGGACCTGGAACTGGGCGCTGACTTTCAAGTATTGGCCATCAGTGGACCCAACGCCGGCGGCAAGACGATAGCATTAAAAACAGTGGGCCTAATCACCGCCATGGCCCTGGCCGGCATGCCGGTGCCGGCCTCTCCCTCCTCCGCCATCCCGCTCTTGGATGCCCTGCTGGTGGATATCGGCGATGAGCAGTCCATCGAGAGCAGCCTGTCCACCTTCTCGGCCCACGTGGCCGGCATCGCCCGCATTCTGGAGCAGGCCGGCCCCCAAAGCCTGGTGCTGCTGGACGAACTGGGCACCGGCACCGAACCGCTGCAGGGTGCGGCCATCGGCTGCGCCGTGCTGCACGAGCTGCAGAGCCGCGGCGCGGTGGTAATGGCTACCACGCACCTGACCGAGATCGTCGGCTTTGTGCAGCAAACACCCGGCATGCAGAATGCCGGCATGGAGTTCGACAGCGCCAGCTGGACCCCGCGCTACCGTCTGGTGATGGGCGAACCGGGACAATCCCACGCCCTGGAGACCGCCCGGCGCTACGGGCTGCCCGAGACGGTGCTGCAATTCGCCCGTGAGCTTTTGGGGGATGCCGGCACCGCCTTTGCCGGGGTGATCGAGGACCTGCGCCAGAAACGCAACGCCCTGGCCGATGAGCTGGCAGGCCAGCAGACGGAGCGGCAGCGGCTGAGCGAACAGGCCCGCCAACTGGAGCAGCAACGGGCCGAACTGGATGAGCTGCGGCGCAGGATTGCGGAGCAGGGCCGCGACGAGGCCCGCGCCCTGGTGACCGCAACCCGCCGCGAGCTGAACAGCCTGCTGGACGAGTATCGCAAAGAACGGCGCAAGGAGACCGCCGACAGACTCCGTGAACGCGCCGGCCAACTGGAGGCCAGCTTTGCCCCGGCCGATCAGCAGGCGCCAGCCGCCGACAGCCTCAAGCCGGGCCAGCAGGTTCACCTGCGCCTGTTGGACCGCGATGCAACGGTCGTGGCAGTGGATCAGGCCCGCCAGAAGGTCAGGGTGCGGGCCGGCAGCATCGAGATGGAGGTGCCGCTGCACGGCCTGTCACAAGCATCAGCCGCCCCGGCTGCCACTAAACGCCCGGCCCATACGCCCATCCGTATGACTCAGACCGTCGCATCGGCCTCATCCGAACTGAACCTGATCGGCAAGCGGGTCGATGAGGCCCTGACCCTGCTGGAGGCCTTCGTCGATCAGGCCGTGCTGGCCGGTGAACGTGAGATCCGGGTGGTGCATGGCCTGGGCAGCGGCGTGCTGCAACAGGCGGTGCGAGAATTTCTGGGACGCCACCCCCAGGTGGCCACCTGGCGCAGCGGCGCGCCCCACGAGGGGCGCGACGGCGCCACTATCGCCGAACTGGACTAGCCGTTTTTAACGCAAAGGGTCTAAGGCAAGGCGCAAAGGGATCTCTTCTATTGTTTACCCAGCTCGTTTGGGTAGTGTTTTTCTCTGCGCCTTCGCGTCTCTCGTGTAAACTTAGCGTTACATGCTTTTAAAAAAGAGGTTTTTTGTGCTTCAACATTTCGAAATTGATATCACTGAGGAAGAGATCAAGCGGGAACGGGACAAATCCCGCGAGCTGCGCCGCAGCCGCTGGTGGAAAAACCGGGTGGCCCAGGGCAGATGCCACTGGTGCGGCGGCAGTTTTCCAGCCGAGGAACTGACCATGGACCATATCGTGCCGGTCACCCGCGGTGGCAAGGCCAGCCGCAACAACGTGGTCCCCTCCTGTCGGGAATGTAACAGCCGCAAGAAGTACCTGTTACCGATGGAATGGGAAGAGTATCTGCAACGGATGCATCCAAAAGAGGAAAACGAATCGTGACACCACGCTACAAGGCGGTTATCTACGACTGCGACGGGGTCATCCTGGACTCCATCGAATCCAACTACATCTTTTACAACCGGATCATGGCCGGTCTGGGACGGCCGCCCATCGACCGCCTCTGCCAGGTCTCGGAGCGGGTGTTGCACACCTACTCCTACCTGGATGTGATGGAGCACTTCTTTGCCAACGACCCGCAGAAGGATGAGGCGATAGCGATCGGCAAGACCATCCGCTACAAGGAGCTGATGCCCTACATGCGGCGGGAGGATGAGCTGGTGGAGACGCTGGAACAGCTGAGAGGCCGGGTGGAACTGGCGGTCTGCACCAACCGTGCATCATCCATGGAGATGATCATCGAGGACTTTGGCCTGGAAGGGTTCTTTGGTTGCGTAATGACCGCCGGCAAGGTGGCTAATCCCAAGCCGCACCCCGAACCGCTGCTGAAGGTGCTGGAGCATTACGGCCTGGCGCCCCACGAGGCGCTGTTCGTGGGGGACAGCGCTGTGGACATGCAGGCCGCCGCTGCCGCCGGGGTGCCGTTCATCGCCTACAAGTCCGAGCTTGAGGCGCTGGCGGTGATCGAACGCCACAGCCAGCTGTTGCAGCACGTGTTTTAAAACAAAAAAGGCGCCGTTTCCGGCGCCCGCAGTAGCTAATCCTTCTTCAGCTGTATCCCCAAATCATTGATCTTCTTACGCAGGGTGTTGCGGTTGATGCCTAAAATATCGGCGGCCCGCACCTGGTTGCCCCTGGTCTTTTCAAGCGTAAAACGGATCAGCGGCCGCTCCACCTGTTCCAGCACCCGGTCGTAAATATCACCCTTGTCCAACTTCTCGATACCGTTCATGGAACTACGCAGCTTGGCCTCCACAATCGCCTCCAGCGACTGTTCCTCGGGTGCGGCATGGATCGTCTGCTGACGGTCGAACAGACCGCCGAAGTCGGACGGGGTCAAGAGCGGATCATTGGACAGGATCACCGCCCGCTTGATGGTGTTTTCCAGTTCCCGCACGTTACCGGGCCAGGAATGGTTACAGAGCAGTTCCATCGCCTCGTCTGAACACTGCTTGGGCTGGGTCTCCAGCTCGGCCGAGGCACGGGCCAGGAAATAGTCCACCAGGGGGCGGATATCCTCACGCCGTTCCCTGAGCGGCACCAGATGGATCGGCACCACGTTCAGCCGGTAGAATAGATCCTCACGGAACTCACGGTTGCGAACCTTCTCCAGCAGCTCCTGGTTGGTGGCCGCCACCACCCGCACATCGACCTGCAGATTCTGGGAGCCGCCGATGCGGGTAATCTCCTGTTCCTGCAGCACCCGCAGAATCTTGGCCTGCAGGTCCAGCGGCATGTCGCCGATCTCGTCCAGGAAGATGGTGCCGTGGTTGGCCTGTTCAAACTTGCCGGTCTTGCGTTCGGTGGCGCCGGTGAAGGCACCTCGCTCGCTGCCGAACAGCTCGCTCTCCAAAAGGTCCTTGGGGATGGCGGCGCAGTTGATCGCCACGAACGGCTTACCCAAACGTGACGAATTGAAGTGGATCGCCCGGGCGATCAACTCCTTGCCGGTGCCGGACTCACCCTGAATCAGCACGGTCACGTCGCTGACCGCCACCTTGCCGATGGTCTTGTAGACCTCCCGCATGGCCGGCGAATTGCCCACGATGTTCTTTTCCACCTGATAGCGGTCTTTCAGCTCCTGCTTCAAGAGCGAGACCTGGCTGCTGACGTCGCGGGCCCGGCTGACCTTCTCGATGATGGCGTCCACCACCTCCAGGTCGAACGGTTTGGTGATGTAATCGTAGGCCCCGCGCTTCATGGCCTCCACGGCGTTTTTCATGCTGGCCTCGGCGGTCATCACCACCACCAGCAGGTCGGAGCGCACCTCGCGGGCCTTGTCCAGAAAATCCAGGCCGCTCATACCGGGCATCTTGATATCCACGATCGCCAGGTCGTAGGACTGCTCGCGCACCTGACGCAACGCCTCGTTGCCGTCGGCAGCCAGGTCAACGGAATAGCCCTTTTTGCGCAACGCCTTGGAAAGGACCCAACGCATGCTCTCTTCGTCGTCAGCCACCAGGATGCGGTGCAGTGCCATTGCTTTAACCTTTCACGGGCGATTGGATCAGCGGTAACAGCACACTGATCCGGGTACCCTGGCCCGGCTGGGAATCGATCTTCAGCATGCCGCGGTGTTCAGACACGATCTTCTGGCAGATGGCCAGCCCCAGCCCGGTGCCGCCCTCCTTAGTGCTGAAGAAGGGGGTGCCCACCTTGGACAGATTTTCCGCTGCAATGCCGGGGCCGGTGTCGGCCACCTCCACCGCCACCATCCGGCTGCGTCCCTCGTCACGGCCAAGCTGATAGTCAGACAGCACCCGGCTGGTGACCGTCAAGCGCCCCCCTTCGGTCATCGCCTCCAGGGCGTTGCGAATCAGGTTCAAAAAGACCTGGGTCAGCTGGGCCTCATCGGCCATGATCGGCGGGATGCTGGGATCAAAACCGGTCACGATGGAAACCTCGCGCGAACCGGCCGCCTCGCGCTGCAGCAGGATGATATCCCCCAGCACCATATGCAGGTTGACCGGGGCATAGCGCGGCCCCTTGGGAGAGGCCAGTTCCAGCAGTTGACGGATGATCTTGTCGATCCGCTCCGCCTCGCGGATCATCACCCGCGGGTATTCCAGCAGATCGTTGTCCGGGTCCAGCTCCCGCTCCAGCAACTGGGCCGCCCCCTTGATGCCACCCAGCGGGTTTTTCACTTCGTGGGCCAGACCGGCGGCCAGGGTGCCCAGTGTGGAGAGCCGGTCGGCCTGCCGCACCGCCGCTTCCAGTTCGCGGATCGAGGTCATGTCACGCAGGGTCAGGATCACCCCGATCGCCTCGCCGTCGGCACGCATCAGCGGCACGGTGGAGGCATTAACCGGGATCAGACGTCCGGTATTCTTCAGCACCACGTTGTCCTGATCGGAACGGGAGACACCACTGGCGGCGGTGCGCTCGACCATCTCCACCAGCACCGGCTCACTGCTGAAGGCGTCAACAAACGGCAAATCCAGGGTCTGGCGACGGGAACGCCCGGTCAGCTCCTCGGCAGCCGGGTTCATCAGGGTCACCTGCCCCTGGCGGCCGATCACGATCACGCCGTCTCCCACGCTGTCCAGCACGGTGGCGTAATATTCGTTGCGTTCGTTAGACACCGTGTGCGTCTGCTCCGTTCTGTGCCAGTTGCGCCAGTACCGCCCGCAGTTGCCCGGCGGTCTGGGCGTTGTTGACGGTGCGCCGCAGGCTGGCCGCCCCCGGCACCCCATGGATATACCAGCCCAGGTGTTTCTTCATCTCACGTACCCCAACCGCCTCACCCAGCGCCTCGATCTGCAGCTGCAGGTGCTCTTCAGCCGTTACAGCCTGTTCTTGGGGGGTAACCGACGCAGACGCCCCCCCCTGCAGCAATTCCAGGGTCTGACGAAAAATCCAGGGGTTACCCAGGGCGCCCCGGGCGATCATCACACCGTCGCAGCCGGTTTCATGCAGCATCCGTCGGCAGTCCTCAGGCTTAAACAGATCGCCACTGCCAATCACCGGGATGGCAACCGTCTCCTTCAGCCGCGCCAGCAGCGGCCAGTCGGCCTGGCCGGAAAACATCTGGGAGCGGCTGCGGGGATGCAGGGTGATGCCATCACAGCCCTCTCCTTCGGCTATCCGCCCTACCTCCTGGTAGACATGCTCGCCACATTGCCAGCCGCTGCGAATCTTGATGGTCAGCGGCAGCGCGGTCACCGCCCGCACCGCCTTAACAATCTCACGAATACCTGCCAAATCTTTAAGCAGCGCCGAACCGGCCCCGCTGGCCACCACCTTGCGCACCGGGCAGCCCATGTTGATATCCAGCAAGTCGGCTTGGTCGGCCACCATCGCTGCTGCCTGGGCCAGGGTCTGGGGGTCGCTGCCAAACAACTGCACCCCCAAGGGACGATCCTCCGGCAGGCTGTGCAGCAGCGCCCTGGTCTTTTCCCCTTCACGAACCATGCCGTTCACGCTGACCATCTCGGTAAAGGCCAGGCTGGCCCCCTGCCTGCGGCAGATCAGGCGGAACGGCAGATTGGTAATGCCTGCCAGGGGTGCCAGCAGGATGTTGTGGGGCAGTACCAAACGCCCAATTTTTAATGGTTGCAGCAACGACACGCGGACCTCTTTGTATAAAATGTAATCAGGCATGCATATTTTTTGTGCAATACTAACACGGGCGAACAGCAGACCGGCAGTGATTTTTTTGTTGCCAGTTGCGGGGCAGAAAGGGTTTAATGACCCATTCGTTTAACGGCCTGCACCACACCACAGACCACCCACGGAGAACCTGCTATGTTTGGAATTGGTATGCCTGAACTGATCGTCATCCTGGTGATCGCCCTGATCGTGATCGGCCCCAACAAGCTGCCCGACATTGCCAAATCCCTCGGCAAGGGACTGGCCGAATTCAAGAAGGCCTCGGACGACTTCCAGCGCAATATTCAGGAGGAAACCCGCAAGGCCGACATACTGAACGCCCAAAAACAGGAACCCCAGCCGACCGAGGCATCCAGCGAACCTGCCGAAGAGCCAGCACAGGAAGCTGCCCAGCAATCAGATGACAGCAAAAAGTCTGCCTAAGCACTAAACGCAACCCGCTAACGACAAACAACGGGCCGGGGGAGACTTCCCCCGGCCCGTTTGTTTTGCTACTCACTGTCCTTAAAAATGAAACGAAGTTTCTTACCTTACTTCACCTCAACCGAGATCTGCTTCGGCTTCACCTCTTCCTTTTTTGGCAACGTAACGGTCAGCACCCCTTTTTCGCAGTTGGCGCTGACCCCTTCCTGGTTGACCGTACCGGGCAGTTTAAAACTGCGCTGGAAGCTGCCGAAGTAGCGCTCAATCCGGTGGTAATTCTCCTTCTTGACCTCGCTCTCATGCTTGCGCTCACCCTTGATGGTCAGAGTGTTGTCCTCGATCCGCACATCGATGTCCTTCTGCTCCACATCGGGCAGTTCGGCCTTGATCACGATCGACTCGGACGTCTCGTAGATATCCACCGCCGGCTGCCAGACCCCTTCCTTGATATCTTCACCGGGAAAGTCGGGCGCTCCCCAGGAAAGGTTCAGCAGGCGGTCCATCTGGTCCTGCATGGTGCGCAGTTCGCGCAACGGGTTGTACTTGACGATTGCCATTGGTTGTCTCCTCCTTCCTCTGTGGTACTGGTGAGCCAGTTTCTACTGTAAACATAAGCACTCTTTACCCAAAGTCAAGGGGCCCCGCGTCAGCCTTTCAGCTTGATGGCACCGTACTGTTGCGCTACTATCGCGGCGTTATCAAAGGGGGAAACGCCATGCTGCAGTACAAGGTTGTCGAACTGTCCAACGTCACCGAAGAAAGCATCGAAGAGACATTGAACGAATGGACCGCCAAGGGCTGGCAGTACGACGGCCTGCAGTTTGCCATGCGCGAGAGCAGCAAACGGCCGGCCATGGCCTTTGTAGTATTTACGCGAGAAGAGAAAAACGACCAGTAGACGCCTGCAAGGAGTTACGCCATGCCGATCACCAAAACCAGCATCCTCTCAACCATTGCCGGAGTCTTCATCCTGATCATCGCCCTAGCTGCCCTGTATACCTGGGCCGCCCTCACTTGGAGCTACTCCAAGGGTGAGCGCACCGGCTATGTGCAGAAGTTTTCAAGCAAGGGCTGGCTCTGCAAGACCTGGGAAGGTGAGCTGACCATGCTGCCGCTGCAGGGGATGGTCCCAGAAAAATTCATCTTCTCGGTCAGGGACGATGCGGTTGCCGACAGCATCAACCGTTCCATGTCAAAGAAACTGGCACTGACCTATGAGCAGCACAAAGGGGTGCCCACCAACTGCTTCGGCGAGTCGGAATACTTCGTTACTGCTGTCAAGGTCATTGAATGAACATCAGACCTAAAGCGGGTGCGTCTCTATACTTCACACCCCATTTCAAGAAGATTATGTTGTGAACATATGCAGACGCGGCTCCGGTGATTTCTCGCAACAAGGGGAATAAAAGGAATGTGCATTTTTTGCACAAACTCAAACCGCTTAAATTTAAGGATGTTAGCTCAAATCACGCTCAACTCTTTCCCAAAAGGAAACGGTTGGAACAACCCTTGTCGCATCAGCTTATTTGCGCTACAGCCATACACATAATTATGCGCACGAGGTCATCCCATGCATAACGAACTCGACGATAACAGCGCACCACAAGGGCAGACGAAGCTAAGTAACGACAGCGAACTACTGCGGCAGCACTGGCAGGATCAAAACAGAGAGGCGGTCACCGAGTTCAACCACTACATCGAGGCCCACGGTTGTTTCAGTGACGGCCTAAGGCTGTTCTGACGACCGCTTTCTGCATTCGATGAGCGCGCTTTAGGCAGCTACGCAGTAGTTGCATTTTTTGCAACAACTACCCTGATTGCCAATTGAACTACCGAGCAATCCTCGGCAGTGCATAACACGGCGAGGAATGTTGCTCCGTCTCTGCTGATCGCCGAAAGCAGGCCGGAGGAGAAGGACGATTGTGAAGGTCGTGGTGAATCTGATCAACCGGGATAATTAAACAATTCCAGAGCACACTTCAAGTCGCGTATACTGTCCCCACAATTCTCATAGGAGGCGATCTAATGCGTAAGTTCTTGCTATTATCTGCCGTGGCGTTACTTCCAGCCTGTGCAAACATGGAAGTGGCCAAATACTCGTTGCAAGACGATGCTGTAAAGCCAAACTTTAGAACTGCAGAATCTGTAGAGTACACGATCGACAACGAATACTTGGAATCCAAATTTGTAACGAATTTTTCCGTTTCCCATGATGAGGCTGGTTTAGCTGAGGAACGTAAAAGACTGGTTGCGGTGATAAACAACAAACTTAAAAATAGCCTTCCAGATACCTTTAAGTATGTTTCCGACATATCCAAATCAACCACAAAGCACAAGGTTGTATTTCAGCCTGTAGTCAGAATCGCAGTACTTGAAAGGGAGCAGGTCGCAACCTCCAATGCATCCTTCAAAGCAAGGATATACTCACAGGGCAGTTATCGGGAAATTACCTTGAAGGGGGAAGCAAGCAGCAATATTTCCTGTTCGGGCGGATTTGCATACATAGGAACAATGGAATACTACAAAAACTTCATGTGGAATGAAGAGCTTGTTAACTGCAGGAACAATTCAATAAACGAATCTGTTTCGAATGCTATCCAGAATTTGACCGACAAATTAAATTATTTGAAGTGAGGTGATATATGAAAACCATTGTAAAGCTAATGTGTATTCTAGGTCTCGTGTCACTGACGGCTTGTACTCAAAAATTGCCCATTTCAAGAACGATTCACCCTGAAATTGCGAACCAGATAAAACCGATATACGGAAATGCAATTGCCTTAAAGGTGTCTATTGATGAAGAACATAAGGTGCTTACCAAGAATCCGACCGGTTTTGTTGGCGGTGGAGTTCCCTTTCAGTCGGAGCTTGGCAATGTATTCTCTGGCGTAACCAGGGACGCTTTTGATGTAATGTTCAATGATGTCTTTTATGTTGACGACTTTACCAATGTGAATCCGAAGGATAACATAGATTTTCTTGTTGATGTTGACTACAACATAAACAAGGTAGAATACGAACTTAGTTACGCAAGCAATAAATTCGATAAGGCGTTATTCGGCGGCACAGCAAAGGTGAACGTGGCCAATAAAGAAAAAAAGAACGTTTATCAGAAATCGTACGATATTGTAGGCAGCTTTGAAAATACAGGAGTTGGAGGAGATACGGCAGCGTTCGAGATTGCAATTTCAAGGTACATCACAACTCTGGTATCTCACCTGAACAACGATGTTAGTTTCAAAAAGCTCTTTTCAAGTCGAGCAAGCAAATATGACAGTGATATTGAGGTAAAACTTGATAAGCTTAAGGAATTGAAGGACAGCGGCACAATTACAGAAGAAGAATACACAAATACAAGAAAACAGTTGTTGAACAATATCTAACTGGATTAAGTCCTATTTTCAAAACCATAAAATGACATAACCACGTCCTTGGACCTGCCCGAAGACCAAAACCGTCAGGTCAGCGCCGACAGCGTTAAACAGCCACTAACACCACACAACAGACCGGACACCCAATGAACACCAACAACACCCTCTACCTGATCGACGGCTCCTCCTACCTCTACCGGGCCTACTTCGCCATCAAACGGCTGTCGTCACCCAGCGGTTTTCCCACCAACGCCATCTACGGCTTTACCCAGATGCTCTTAAAGCTGCTCAAAGACCACCAGCCGCAGCACCTGGCGATGGTGTTCGATGTGGGGCGGGTGACCTTCCGCACCGAACTGTACCCGGCCTACAAGGCCAACCGCGAGGAGATGCCGGCCGACCTGCGCCAGCAGCTGGGGCCGATCCGCGATCTGGTGCGGGCCTTCAACATCCCGGTGGTGGAGCTGGCAGGCTACGAGGCCGACGACCTGATCGGCACCCTGGCGGCCCGCTGGGAGGCCCAGGGCGGCAAGGTGGTGGTGGTGACGGGCGACAAGGACCTGATGCAGATCGTCACCGAGCGCACCACGCTTTTAGACACCATGAAGAACACGGCCTCCGCAATTCCCCAGGTACATGAGCGCTTTGGCGTGGGACCGGACGGGGTGATCGACATCCTGGGTCTGGCCGGCGACAGCTCCGACAACATCCCCGGTGTGCCGGGCATCGGCGAGAAGACCGCCATCAAACTGATCCAGGAGTTCGGTTCACTGGACAGCCTGCTGGAACGGGCTGACCAGGTGCCGGGCAAGACCGGCGAAAAACTGCGGGAGTTTGCGGACCAGGCCCGTCTCTCACGTCAGCTTGCCACCATTATCCGGGATGTACCGCTGGACAAGATTTTCCCCGATGACCCATGCCCCTTGACCCTTGCCCCTGGTGTTCTGGCAGTCCAAGAGCCGGACACGGCCCGCCTGAATGAGCTGTTCAAGGAGTACGGCTTCCACACCCTGATCAAGGAGATGACCGCCCAGCCTACCCTGCAGAGCGACCAGTACCACTGCGTGCTGGCCGTTGAGCAGCTGGAGTCCTTGGCACAGCGGTTAGAATCAGCTCCGGCCTTCGCCTTTGACACTGAAACCACCGGCCTTGATCCCCGCAACGCCGACCTGGTGGGGATCTCGATCTCGCTGGAGCCCCACGAGGCGTACTACATCCCGCTGGGCCACCACTACCTGGGTATGCCGGAGCAGCTGCCCCGCGCAACGGTGCTGGACCGCCTGCGGCCGGCCTTCAGCAACCCGGCCATCCACAAGGTGGGGCAGAACCTGAAATTCGACCTGCAGGTGCTGGCCACGGCCGGGCTGGAAGTCAAAGGAGCCTGGTGCGACACCATGCTCTGCTCCTACCTGCTGAACCCCTCCCGGGGCGGACACGGCCTGGATGCCCTGGCCCAGGAGCACCTGAATCACAAGATGATCTCCTACGACGAGCTGACCGGCTCCGGCAAGAACCGGATCTGCTTCAGTGAGGTGGAGGTTGAAAAGGCCACCCGCTATGCGGCCGAGGATGCCGACGCCACCTGGCTGTTGCACGAGAAACTGCTGCCGATGGTGCGGGAACAGGGGCTGGACAAGCTGCTGTTCGAGCTGGAGATGCCGCTGATGGAGATATTGACCGCCATGGAGCAACATGGCGTGTTGCTGGACCTGAACTATCTGGCCGAACTTGGTGATGGCTTCGGCCAGCGGATGTTGGAGCTGGAAAGGCAGATCGTCGAGCTGGCCGGCGGGCCGTTCAATCTCAACTCCCCCAAGCAGCTGGAAGAGGTGCTGTTTGACCGGCTGGGGTTGCAGTCGGGCAAGAAGACCAAGGGCAAGACCGGCCGCTCCACCGACAACGAGGTATTGACCGGCCTGGCCGAGGAACATGAGATTGTTCGGCTGCTGTTGACCTATCGGGCGCTTACCAAGCTGAAATCAACCTATACCGACGCCCTGGCCAAGCTGACCGACCGAAACGGGCGGGTGCATACCTCCTACAACCAGGCGGTCACCGCCACCGGACGGCTCTCTTCATCGGACCCCAACCTGCAGAATATCCCGATCCGCACCGACGAAGGCCGCCGGATCCGCGAGGCGTTCATCGCACCGTCGGGTTGCCTGATCCTGGCAGCGGACTACTCTCAGATCGAACTGCGGGTGCTGGCCCACCTCTCCGAAGATCCGGTCTTCTGCGACGCCTTCAAGCATGACGAGGACATCCACACCCGCACCGCCAGCGAGGTGTTCGGCCTGTTCCCGGAGCTGGTCACCCCCGAGATGCGGCGTCAGGCCAAGACCATCAACTTCGGCATCATCTACGGCCAGGGGGCCTTCTCGCTGGCCAAGCAACTGGGGGTGGCCCGTAATGTGGCCGAGAAGTTCATCAGCGCCTACAAGGAGCGCCACAGCGGGGCGATCGCCTTCCTGGACAGCTGCATCAGCGGCGCACGGGAGAGGGGCTACGTCACCACCATCCTGGGCCGCCGGCTGCCGATCAGCGACATCAACAGCAGCAACGGCAATCTGCGCTCCTTTGCCGAGCGCAACGCCATCAACTACCCGATCCAGGGCTCGGCAGCCGACATCATCAAACAGGCCATGCTGGGGGTGCAGCGTGCCATCGGGGCGGAAGGGCTCAAAAGCCGCCTGATCATGCAGGTGCATGACGAACTGGTCTTCGAGGTGCCGGAGGCGGAACTGGCAGCGATGCGGGAACTGGTGGAGCGAGAGATGAGTCAGGCGGTCAGCTTGCAGGTGCCGTTAAAGGTGGATATCAACTTTGGTAAAAACTGGAGCGAAGCCCACTAATTCCGCTTCCATGTCAAGGCGCTCTCTTCGTTGGCTTCGTCGCAGACTCCTCAACGTACTGTTTTGTACGCCTGCGTCGTCTGCTCCTCGCCGCCTGGAGATCATCCTTGATCTGTAACCGGAATGCATGAGTCATGATATGAAAAGCGAACAATGTCAGGCCATCGTACTCTCCACCCTGGACTACGGCGAGAGCGACCGGATCATCTCGCTGTTCAGCCTAGAACAGGGGCGGATCAGGGCCTTTGCCAAAGCGGCCCGGGCCAGCCGCAAACGGTTCGGCGGCAGCCTGGAACCGGGCAACCGGCTGGAGCTGACGCTGCAGGTCAGACACGATGGCCTCAGCCGCCTGGAGCGGGTGGAGGCGACCCACGGCCACCCAGGTCTGCGTAGTAGCCTTGATGCTCTATCGCTGGCCCTGTACGGCTGCGAGCTGGTGGAGGCGTTGACACCGGAGGGACACCCCCTGCCCCGCCTGTACCGCCTGCTGACCGCCCTGCTGGAACACCTGGATCAGGGAACAAGCAACGAAGCCGACCGCCGCTTCTTTGAGATCAACCTGCTCAACATCCTGGGCTACCGCCCGCCCCTGGAGAGCGACGCGTTGCGCCCCTTGCAGAACTGCCTGCGGACTGGTAAATTTGGCTTGGTCAACTTTGGCGACGATGAGCTGACGATAGCCGGCCGGCTGCTGGACAGGGCCATCAGCAGCCACACAACACGGCCGCTGAACACGCTTGCCTTTCTACAGGATCTGATCGAACCGAGGAAGTGAATGACTATGAAGCTACCTGTTCTGCTTGCCCTGGCTGCCTTGATGACCGCTCCGCCCGCCAGCTTCGCTGCTCCGGCCGGTTTTGAGCTTGATTTGAAGGAACTTAAAAAACCGTCGCCAACCCTGATTACCCCTCCGAAGCGGGCCGCTACTCCACAGACGACCAAGCCGCAGCCCACCGCCAAGGCACCTGCCAAAAAGGCGCGCCCAGCTGCCAAGACGGCTCTACGAGCTCCCAAAATTGCACCGGCACCACAGCAGGCTGCTGAACAGCTGGTACTGCTGGATGGCGCCAAGGCCTGCATACGGGCACGGCTGCTGCTGGAGGCGGTGGCTAAACCGATACCTGTAGAAGATGCTCTGCAGGGGCTTACCCTGCCGGCAATCGCGGCGGGTCGTCATCAGGGCGCGACGGTGGTTCTTGCCTGCGACCTGCCAACAGCCGAGGCTTACACCTTCGGTCGCTTGCTGGAGGCGGATGGAGTCACGCTGATCAATCTGGCTGCGGATGCTGCGGCAGAGTTGACCGTCGCTACGGTTGCCGAAGCACTGGGGCTTTCCTACCGTTTGCTGCAGGACAACCCGCTCAGCTATCTGACCAGCGACCAGCAGGGCCGTCCGCTCCGGCTGGTGATCGGCACCAGCAGCACCAGCAACTGACCATCACGACAAGACGTCGTCACGCCTAGCGCAGCCGGCTCCGCGCATTGCCGTACTGGAAGAAAGCGATCAGGTGGAACTCATCCTTGGGATAGTTTCTGGGCAGGCTGCCCATCGGTCCAATCAGGCGCAGGGTACGCAACACCTCGTCGTCCAGCAGCTTGCTGCCCGAACTCTCCAATAACTTCACATTGACGATCTCGCCATTGCGGTTAAAGGTAATTCTAACCGGCGTGACCCCTTCGATCCCCTTCAGGGCAGCCTCCTGCGGATAGCGCCAGACACCGTAGACCGAGGTTTCAAAACGTCTCAAAAATGAACCAAACTGGATGTCGTTGGTGTTGAGGAAGTGGGTGTCGCCTTCAGCGATCTCATCGGCATAGCGACGCCGGTAGTTCTCCTCCAGCTTGGCCATCCGGCTGGCGCTGGGCATCAGGCGCGTCGGCAGCGCAGAACCACCACCCGTGGCTGTTGGTGTCTGGGGCTGGGCAGGTTGGCGGCGGAGCAGTTCACTGGCAGAGGTGCCAGTCGTATCCGGCCTGGTGGCTGGCGTTCTGGACCGGCTAGGCGGCCCTGGCGGGCCAGGGGGAGGGGTTTGACTACGTTGCGGAACCGGTCGGGTAATCCGCATATCACCTTTGGGTGCGGTTTCCCTGGCAACACGTCGTCGCTGGTCTGAAGGACGGGCCTGTTGCTGGTCGTCCCGCGGCATCGCTTTCAACTCAGGCATATCCTGCAGATCAATAAAGGTCGGCTCTGTGAACTGCGGCTGCTGTTTGGGCCAGAGGTACACCACCGTAAAACCGACAACGTGCAGCACGAGAGAGAGTACCAGCAGGTACAGAAACCCCTTTTCGACATACTGGTCTGACAAAACCGGTCTAGCCAGCTTGGTACCCTCCTGAAGCTATAAAAAAAGGGATGCCTGGTCCGCATCCCCTCTTCCAAAAGTCTCTCCGCCCTGTCGTTGTGGCCCCAAAGGTCCTCTGGCGAGTTCCTCTACAGATGGGTCTCAATATACCGCTTCAGGCAATTCCCACGTACAGAGGGCAGCACACCACGGCAGGGAACGATCCCCGTTTCAACAAGTATTCCGCCCGGGCGCTACAGGCCGTCACGGGCAGGGCAGAGAGCACGGTGTAGACGGTTTTATCGTAGTCCTGCCGGTTCATTTTTTCAAGCGCTTTGTGTTGAGCACTGCTGCAGGCAGTGCTGCAGCCTGCGAACATCGGCCATCAGCGCCTCAAAGCCGGGGAACGTCAGCGATTGGGGACCATCGGACAAGGCCTTTTCCGGCTCGGGGTGCACCTCCACCAACACACCGTGGGCACCAGCCACCAGGGCCGCCTTGGACATCGGCGTCACCAGACTGCGCTTACCGGTGGCATGGGAGGGATCCACCATGATCGGCAGGTGGGTCAGCTCTTTCACCAGCGGCACCATGGCCAGATCAAGCGTATTGCGGGTGGCGGTCTCAAAGGTACGGATACCGCGCTCGCAGAGGATCACCTGCTGGTTGCCCTCGGCCAGGATGTATTCGGCAGCGGCCAGAAACTCCTCGATGGTGGCGCTCATGCCCCGCTTCAACAACACCGGCTTGCGGATCTTGCCCAACTCCCGTAGCAGATCGAAGTTCTGCATGTTGCGGGCTCCCACCTGCAGCAGGTCGGCATACTCGGCCACTAAGCCGACGTTATCCGGGCTCATTACCTCGGTCACGATCGGCAGACCGGTTGCCTCGCGGGCCTTGGCCAGCAGCTTCAGTCCCTCTTCGCGCAGGCCCTGGAAGGTGTGGGGGCCGGTGCGGGGCTTGAAGGCGCCGCCACGCAGCAGATCGGCACCGGCCTGTTTGACGAAACGGGCGGTTGTAAGTATCTGCTCCTCGCTCTCCACCGCGCAGGGACCGGCAACCACCACCGGCCGCTGCCCCTCGCCGATCTTGACCCCGGCCACATCAACAATCGTATCCTCGGGGTGGAAGTCGCGGGAGACCAGCTTGTACGGCTTGGAGACATGGATTGTCTGTTGTACGCCGGGCAGGTCGCGGATAGTTGCATCATCCACATAGCCCTTGTTGCCCAGCACACCGATGGCGGTCCGCTCACCACCGGGAATCGGCGCGGCGCTGAAACCCAACTGTTTGACGTTCTGAATCACCTTATCGATATCAGCCTGGCTGGCGGTGTGGCTCATCACGATCAACATACTACCTTCCTTTCATCACTGCTGGCGGCTGGCCATCTGCTGCAGCCGCTCCATCTGCAAAATAGTAACTTTTCGTCCGTCCAGCTCGATGATCCCCTCCTCCTTCAGCTTGCGGAAGGTGCGGGAGATGGTCTCGCCGGCAGTGCCCAACTGGGCTGCCAGTTCACCCTTCTTGATGCCCAGCTCCAGGTAGGTGATCCCGCCGTAGCTGGTGGACTGTTCCTCGGCCCGTTTGATCAGAAACGAGGCCAGCCGGGAGGTGACGTCGGCAAAGGTCAACTCCTCGATCTGGCGTGCGAAACGGCGTAGGGAAAGCGACAGCGACACCACCAGATTCAGGGCGAACTGCGGTTTGGAACCCATCAGCTCCATGAACCCCTGGCGGGGCAGGAACAGCACCTCGCCTGGTTCCAGGGCGCGGGCCTCGGCCGGATAGCGGCCGTCACCGAAAAAGGCCGCTTCGGCAAAGGTCTCACCGGGGTGCACAAAGTGCAGCACCTTCTCGCGCCCCTCCGGTGAGACCCGGCACAGCTTGAGGTGACCCTCGATCAGCAGAAAGAAACCGGTGGCCTCCTCCCCTTCACTGAACAGGGTCTCCCCCTTGCTCACCGCGCGACGCACCGTAATGGCCGCCAACGACTGCAGATCCTCATCGTTGAGACCTGAAAACAAGAGCGATTTTTTGAGCAGACTGACGAGATCCATTATGCCTTCACGAAGGCTACAACCGTCTCAGCCACCTTGGCCGGAGTCAACCCGAACTGCTCAGCCAGCACGTCGGCCGGAGCCGATGCACCGAACTGTTCCCAGCCGATGAACAGGCCTTCCTCACCCAACAGCCGGCCCCAGGATTCGCCACGGCCGGCCTCGATGGCCACCCGCTTGACACCGGCCGGCAACACCGAACGACGGTAGGCCAGCGGCTGGGCCATGAAGGTGCCCAGATCAGGCACCGACACCACCCGGGCGGCTACCCCCTGGCCTGCCAGCAGCTTGGCGGCTTCCAGGGCCAGCGAAACTTCGGAGCCGGAGGCCATCAGCACCACTGCCGGATTGGCCGCATCGGCCAGCACATAACCACCCATCAGTGGTTGGGTCGGGTCGCTGCCCTCAATACGGGGCAAGAGCGGCAAAGCCTGACGGGTCAGGATCAGGGCGGTGGGGCCGTTGTGGTACTTGAGCGCGGCATACCAGGCCAGAGCAGTCTCAGCTGCGTCAGCCGGCCGGATCACCTGCAGGCCGGGGATCATCCGCAGCGAAGCGGTATGTTCGATCGGCTGATGGGTCGGACCATCCTCGCCAACGGCGTAGGAATCGTGGGTAAAGATGTAAACCACCTGCTGCTGCATCAGGGCCGACAGCCGCACTGCCGAACGGCAGTAGTCGGAGAAGACCAGGAAGGTGGCGCCGTAAGGGATAAAGCAGCCGTAGAGCGCCATGCCGTTACAGACCGCCCCCATGGCATGCTCGCGGATACCGAAGTGCAGGTTGCGGCCGCCAAAGGCGCCCGGTTGCACCGAACCGCCGCCCTTGATGTCGCTGTTGTTGGAGGGGGCCAGGTCGGCGGAGCCGCCGGCCAGGGCCGGGATCAGCTCGGCAGCCTTCTGCAGCACCGCACCGGACAGGGCGCGGGTGGCGCCGGTCTTGCCGTCCACCACGGCCAGCAGTTGTTGAGCCAGATCGGCCGGCAGCTGCTTCTGCCAGGTGGCATCCCACAGCTTGGCCTTGTCGGGGTTGGCGCTACGCCAGGCAGCAAACCCCGCCTGCCAGGCGTCATAGCCCTTCTTCATCTCGGCCACCCGGCCTGCGCACAACTCGCGCACCTCGGCCGGCACCTCAAACGGTCCCAGTTCCCAGTTCAGGTTGGTGCGGGTAGCGGCCAGTTCGTCCTTGCCCAGCGGCGAGCCGTGGGCCCCGGAGGAACCCTGTTTGTTGGGCGAGCCAAAGGCGATCTGAGTGGTGGCGATGATCAGCGACGGCTTGGCGGTCTCGTTGATGCCGTTCTGGATGGCGCTGGTCAGGGCGGCGTGGTCGTGGCCATCCACCTTCTGGATATGCCAGCCGGCGGCCTCAAAACGCTTGGCCACATCCTCGGACCAGGCCAGGTTGGTCGTACCCTCAATGGTGATGCTGTTGTCATCGTACAGGTAGACCAGGTTGCCCAGGCCCAGGTGGCCAGCCAGGGCCGCTGCCTCATAGCTGATCCCCTCCTGCAGGTCACCGTCACCAACCAGACCAAACACCCGATGGGTGATCGGAGAGAAGTCAGGGGTATTGAACCGCTCGGCCGCCATCTTGGCGGCCAGGGCCATGCCAACGCCGTTGGCAATCCCCTGCCCCAGCGGGCCGGTGGTCACCTCAACGCCGGGTGTGTGGCCAAATTCAGGGTGGCCGGGGGTTTTGCTGCCCCACTGGCGGAAGTTTTTCAGTTCATCCATGGAGAGATCAAAGCCGAACAGGTGCAGCAGCGAATAGAGCAGCATCGAGCCATGACCGGCCGAAAGGACGAAACGATCGCGGTTGGCCCAGGCGGTATCGCCGGGATTCACGTTTAAAAAGCCGCCCCACAGGGCAACGGCCATATCGGCAGCCCCCATCGGCAGACCGGGGTGGCCTGAATTGGCCTTTTCAACCGCATCAGCGGCAAGAAAACGGATGGTATCGGCAGTGCGGCGGGCTTGTTGCGGGGTAAGCGGGGTGGACATCGGTACAATTCCTTTCAAAAGAGGCCTTAAAAGTGGGTATAGCCGGAAGCAGATGGCTGGAAGTTCGATCCGTCCGGCAGGCAGGCAACCACCTGTCCAGAGTCGGTTACTTTACCAATAACCGTCACCGGAACGCCAGCACTATTTGCCGTTTCCAGGATGGCGGCCCGCCGGGCCGGGGGGGCGGTAAAACAGAGCTCGTAATCCTCGCCACCGGCCACTACCAGCTGCCAGGGGGTTGGGGATGCACCGGCGGTTACGGCATCAAACGGGGTTGAGCGCGGGACTTGAGCGAGCAGAATCTCGGCGCCGCAACCGGACTGGTGGCAGAGATGCCCCAGATCGGCCAGCAGACCATCGCTGATATCAATCATGGCGCTGGCCAGACCGGCCTCGGCCAGGTTCTGCCCCAACCCGCAGCGCGGGGTCGGATCGAGGTGTCTATTAACGACATATTCCGTCGCATCATCGCCAATAGAGCCTTTATCTTTCAGCAACAGCCGCAAGCCAAGGGCGGAGTCACCCAGACTGCCACTGACCCAGATATCATCACCCGGCCGGGTGCCGCTCCGCCGCAGCAGCAGTTCGGGCCGTTGTTCCCCCATGATGGTCACCGAGATCACCAGACCGCTCTTGGAGCCGCAGGTATCGCCACCGGCCAGCAGCACGCCATGCTCGGCGGCCTGTTCAGCCAGGCCATCCAGAAAGGCCTCGATCTGGTCCAGGGGAAAGCCGGCCGGAATGGCCAGGGAAAGGAAAAACCAGCGGGGGCGTGCCCCCATGGCGGCCAGGTCGGAGAGGTTGACCGCCAGACTCTTGCGCCCCAACAGATGCAACTGGCCGAAGGAGCGCTCAAAATGCACCCCTTCGGCCAGCAGGTCGGTGGAGACCACCAGTTGCATCCCCGGTGAGGGGGAAAGCAGGGCGGCATCATCGCCAATCCCCAGCTCCGGCGGGGCGGGTTGGGGAAATCGGACGCGAATCCGGTCAATTAGGCCAAATTCGCCGAGAGAGGAGAGGGAAGTGGTGGTCTTCATTTGTTGGTAATGAGTGAGAAAATCTGTTGTTTCAGGATCGGCAGGTCAGTGGTAACCGAAAGCCAGACTGAAACGATGTCAACACCGAAATAGTGATGAATCAGTTTGTCGCGGAAGCCTGCCAGATCTTTCCATGGCACTTCCGGATGCTGACTACGCAAGGCTGAAGAAACATTCTTGCTGGCTTCGCCGATGATCTCAAACTGTCGTATAACGGCATCCTGTACCAGCCTGTTTTGCCTGAATCCTTCTGCATCAAGCCCTTGCGTGTACAGTTCAATCTGGATTATGGCATCGGTAATATGGGCAAGATATACTTCATCATTTTTGATCATTACAGTATCACCTTGAGCTCAGCTTTAATCTGGTCACGCAGGTACGGACTTAGCCCCTGTTCCGTAACCAGATCAATCTTAATGCCAAGCAGTTCCGAAAGTTCGCGTTCTATCCGTATCTGCGTCAGCAGACTCGTTGGATGGACAAAGTCTACCAAAAGATCAAGGTCACTATCAGGTCGGGCAGTTCCACGGGCAAATGATCCAAAGATTCCAAGTTTGCTGACACCTTGTTGTTTGCAGTAGGGAAGAATTTGCTCTGTCATTTGCTGAAGGTTCATATTAAGCTTCAGTTTCTCACCCATCGCAGCCTCCTGCTTATGAACGTACATCAGTGCCCTCCTCATTACACACTGTGTCCTGCGAAATTACCGACTCTGTGATCCGCACATGAGGAAGTTTTGGCCTCGCTACATATTCAACGGCCTCTTTGAGCCACGGCTTACGATTGGGGCAAAGAACAATCTCATCAACAAACTGATTGAGTTCAACGGACACGCATGCCCCTTTTTCGCCTGCAGCTTTTAAGAACTCCATCTCTGTTATTTGACAGCCCAAAGCATCTGCTTGCTGGATTACTGGAGAAAAATCTAGTGGGTTGTCGCATGAATCGCTTGAGATACAAAGCCGCAATTCCTGCTCATGCTGAAAGGCTTTGCGTTTGAACAGAACAGGCGTGTAGAGGTTGGTTTCGAGAGTATCTGACTCGCTGTAATCAACACTACCAATATAAACAGGGACTGAAGACCGTTCTAATGACTTGATAAGCCTATTAACACTCGTTTTGACAGCAACTGTTTCACCGTATGGACTGCCATAACATTTCCACATAGCATCTGATTCACTGTCATTCATGTGCCAGCAGTTAATGTATTTTGTAAAACGGATATATCGGCTCTTACCTTTATCCCAATTTCTGGGCATAAATCCTTCCCAGCCATCTTCATGCTGGTCAAGCCGTGAAAAATAGAGGTTTTCATGCGCTATCAGCCAAGAAAACTGACCAAATGACATGTAGCGCCAGATGATGGTAGTTTCAGGTGGAAGCTTAAACGCTTGATGTTGCTTGTACATAGAGGAACCTTACTTACACATCATTTGCTGCTTGGCAAGCTCATAACCTTTGCATTCGCCAAGCTTGCATGCATTCATCAGATCAATGCAGCCCTGTTTGACCTTTGGAATCACCATATAGGCTAAGCCACGCCCCATAATTGCAGGCGTAAAGGCTGGTGTCAGACTTAAAGATTTATTAAAATCAGAAATAGCCTTTTCTGGCTGCTCCAAAGCCAATTTTGCGCGCCCCCGATTGTAGTAGGTTAATGCATCATTAGGGGCGATTCGAATAGCATGATCATAAAATTCAACGGCCTTTGAGTACATCTCTAAATCGCTATACGCATTACCAAGATCAGAATAAACAGTCGAATATTTTGAGTTAATTTGAATTGCCTGATTGAAATCGTTGATCGCTTTCTGGTGATCATTTAAAGCAGTAAAAACAATTCCCCTATTGCGATATGCGGTAGCATCTGTAGGGGCTAGACGAATTGCTTGGTCATAATCGTTAACGGCCTGTTGGTATTGATTGAGTGCCTTATAAGCAATTCCCCGGTTGTTATAAACATCAGCACTGCCTGGATTAAGGCGGATAGCCTGAGTATAATCGTCAATAGCCAACTGGTATTGATTCAAATCACTGTAGGCATTTCCTCGATTATAGTAAGCGCTGGCATACGCGGGATCTAGGTAAATAGCCTGGTTGTAGTCGGCTATAGCCTGCTCGTACTGGTTAAGCGATATATAGGTTTTTCCGCGGTTGTAGTAAGCAGGAGCATAAGATGGATCTAATTTAACAGCCTGATTTAAGTCTTTAATGGCCTGCTGGTGGTTTTTAAGATCTAGGTAAGCAGCCCCTCGATTGCTGTAGGCTAATGCAAAATTAGAATTTAGTTTGATCGCTTGTGTATAGTCCTTAATTGCCTTTGAATACTGCTTAAAAACCGCATAAGCAAGCCCACGGTTGTTGTAGAAGGCTGCATCAGTAGGATTAAGCTGAATGGCGTGGGTGATGTATTCAATTGCTTTTAGGGGTTCTGCATATTTTTCCCCGTCCCACAACGCCATCGCCTTATCAAACCACTCTACTGCCGTCAGCCCATCACGGGTTTTTTGAAACTCTTTTTTCAAGGATTCCTTCTGCTTCTCTGTCTTCCCCTGCTGCTTGTTCTCTTTTTCCAGTTCCGCAATTCGGGCCAGCAGTTCTTTTTCTCTCACACGGGCAGTCTTCAAATCCTTGAGGTGGTTACGGTCCTGCAGCAACCGCTTCAGGCTCTGGTCCAGCACAGCGGTATCCAGCTCTACCTTGACAGTGATCTCCAGACCAAACCCATCACCATCGGTGTAGTTCTTCTGCTTGATCACCTCGGCCTTGGTGACCCCGGCCGTCAGGGCCAGAATCTCATCGCTATCCACCTGCGAGTCCTTCACCACCGTGGTACTTTCTATATAGGTGCCGAACTGCTCCAGCGCCTCGCGCTTGGCGCGAGCTATGCCGGCAGTGCGAGCATCATCCGGCGATTGACTGCCGCCGAATGGCTGCTGCACGGTGTGGGTGACGACCTTGATTTCGGCAAAAGCTGGAAGAGGCAAAAGCAGCGCAACGGCACAAACCAGCAATAGCATGTTTCGCATAGAAAGACCTTTCGCTACTAACGTTCTGTTTCCCAAGGATTGCACACCGCTGCCCCGCAGCGTTGCAGATCCCTGACATTGCGGGTGATAACCGTAAAGCCACTGCGCAAGGCCGTTGCAGCGATCAGGGAATCCTTCACCGGCAGCTTTTCACCCGCTTTTTCCGCCTCACCTTGCATCCGTCCCCAAAGGACCGCCGTCTCCAGATCAAGACCGACAATTCGTCCTTCAAAGCGCTCAACAAGATCATGTTCAACCCAGGAGAGCAACGCCTGCTTGCGATCCCCTGCAGCCAGCTTGGCAACGCCTTTATTAAGCTCGCCCAGCACCAGCACACTGATGAACAGCCGCTGTTCGTCCTGCTCATCCAGCCAACGCAGAACAGCTGGATGCGGCTCTTTTTTGACCAGTTCAGAAATCAGGCAGGTATCCAGCAGGTATTTCACAGATCGACCTCACGCGAGAGGTCATCGCTGCGCTGCAGGTCCAGTTCCAGTCCGTGCAATGGCGACTTTTTAAAGAAGCTGGCCAAGGACTCTTGTGGGGCGTTCAGCCGGCGGAATTCTTCAAAGGAGACAACCACTACAGTCGGCTTGCCGCGCAGGGTGATGGTCTGCGGCCCGTCATGGACAGCACGCTCAACCACCTGGCTCAGCCGATTCTTGGCGTCCTGCAACTGCCACTGCCGCTCAAAGGTATGTTGATCTTTTATCGTTGCTTTCATGCCACCCTCCGCAAACTAGCCAGTCTAGCCAGATGACACTATCACAGATGCAGTTTGTATGCAAAGCGGTCTTTCTGACTGTACGTACAGCCGCCCTGAAAACAAGCGGGGCATGGTGTGTGACACCATGCCCCGTCTCCCATCGTACTGTTCACAGCCGCATCAGGCCGTAATCTCGCGGTTGGGGCGCACCACCACCTTGGGGGTGGCTGACTTGGGCTTGCCTTTTGGCGCCGGGATCGGATAGCGTTCCAGGGCCAGCTTGAGTACCTCGTCGATCTCCTTGACCGGCACAATCCGGACCTTTTTCTGCATCTCCTTGGGGATATCCTCCAGGTCCTTTTTGTTCTGTTCCGGAATGATCACCGTTTTCATGCCGGCCCGTACCGCAGCCAGTATCTTTTCTTTCAGCCCGCCGATCGGCATGACCTTGCCCCGCAGAGAGAATTCACCGGTCATGGCCACATCTTTTTTGACTGCGGTCTTGGTCAAGACCGAGACCAGGGCGGTTACCATGGCGCAACCGGCCGAGGGGCCATCCTTGGGCACTGCGCCGGCCGGCACATGCACATGAATCTCGTTTTCCTGAAACCAGTCAGGGGCGATATGGAAATCGCTACCGTGGGAGCGGATATAGGCCAGAGCAGCCTGCACCGACTCCTTCATCACATCGCCCAGTTGGCCGGTCAACGCCAGCCCTCCCTTGCCCTGCATGGTGGTGGCCTCGATATGCAGCACCTCGCCCCCCACCGATGTCCAGGCCAGACCGTTCACCACACCGACCTCGTTTTTATCCATCTCATCGTCCCGCAGAAACTTGGCGGCGCCCAGATAGGTGGTCAGGGTGGTGGGGGTGATCTTCATCTGCCGATTGGAACCTTCTGCTATCTTGCGGGCCACCTTGCGGCAGACCGTACCGATCTCCCGCTCCAGGTTACGCAGACCGGCCTCGCGGGTGTACTTGGCGATCAGCTCCTTGAGCGCCTCGTCCTCAAAGGCGATATGCTTGGCTTTCAAACCGTTATCTTTGAGCTGACGCGGCACCAGGTACTTCTTGGCGATCTCCAGCTTCTCCTCCTCGGTGTAACCGGGGATATTGATGACTTCCATCCGGTCGTAGAGGGCCGAGGGGATCGGATCGCTGTGGTTGGCGGTGGCCACGAACAGCACGTTGGACAGATCATAGGGCAGGTTGACATAATGATCGGAAAAGGCGTTGTTCTGCTGCGGGTCCAGCACCTCCAACAACGCTGCCGAAGGATCGCCCTTGTAGTCGTAGCCCAGCTTGTCCAGCTCATCCAGCATGAAGACCGGGTTCTTGGTGCCGGCCTGCTTCATGCCCTGAATGATCCGGCCCGGCAACGCCCCCAGGTAGGTGCGACGGTGACCGCGAATCTCGGCCTCATCCCGCACCCCGCCCAGTGAAATCCGCACGAACTTGCGGTTCAAGGCCCGGGCGATGGATTTGCCCAACGAGGTCTTGCCCACGCCGGGGGGGCCCACAAAGCAGAGGATCGGCCCCTTCATCTTCTTGTTCAGCTTGCGCACCGCCAGGAATTCAAGAATCCGCTCCTTGACCTTGTCCAGGTAGGAGTGATCCTCGTCCAGGATCTGCTTGGCGCGCTTGATGTCCAGCGAATCGCGGGTGGTCTTGGACCAGGGGATGTCGATCAGCCAATCCAGGTAGGTGCGGATCACGCCTGCCTCACCGGAGTCGCTGTGCATCCGCTCCAGACGCCCCAACTGCTTGAGAGCCTCCTTCTGGACCGCCTCCGGCATCTTGGCCGACTCGATGGACTTGCGCAGTTCCTCCAGCTCCTCACGGCCGTCGTTGTCGCCCAGCTCCTGCTGGATGGCCTTCATCTGCTCGCGCAGGTAGTATTCCTTCTGGTTCTTGCCCATCTCCTCCCGAGCGGCGTTCTGAATCTTGGCCTGCACCGAAAGCATCTCGTGTTCCTTGGCCAACAGTTCGTTGACCTTGGTCAGACGTTTGATCGGGTCCTCAATCTCCAGCAGCGTCTGGGCCTCGATCAGCTTGAGGCCGATGTTGCTGGCGATCAGGTCGGCCATACTGCCGGGGTCGGCGATGTTTTCAAGGATTACCATCACCTCGGGGGAGATCTGCTTACCCAGTTCGGCCACCTTGGTCAGCTGCTCACGCACGGTGCGGATCAGCGCCTCGGTCTCCAGGTTTTCCGGGGCCGGCAGGTCGGACATCCGTTCGATCCGTACGGTGTAGTGGGGCTTTTCCTCCACAAACTCACTGATGCGGGCCTTGACCAGCCCCTGCACCAGGATCTTGACCCGACCATCAGGCAGCTTCAGCATCCGCATGATCATGGCCACGGTGCCCACCTGATAGATCTTGTCCGGACTGGGGTCTTCCTCACTGATCTCGTGCTGGGTGGCCAGCATGATCATCCGGTCGCCAGCCAAGGCCTGATCCACCGCCTTGATGGATGACTCGCGGCCCACAAACAAGGGAATGATCATAAAGGGGTAGACCACTACATCGCGCACCGGTAGCAGCGGCAACTCCTCAGGGATATGCAACTCTTCAGCCGCATCGCTGACGGCTTCGTTGATTACTTTTTCTTGCTCAGACTTACTCACAACCTGGCTCCTTAATCACAATACGACGTTCGCGCCCCTTGGGGCAGATGATCCGCAGCACGCCGCGCTGGTATTCGGCACGCAGCTGACTGCTGTCCACCTGGTCCGGCAGTCGCACCGTGCGACGGAAACGGCCAAAATGCCGTTCCAGACAGATATAGCGGGCCCCTTCCTGGCGAGGCTCGGCCCGTTTTTCCACTTCGATCTGCAGCACCATGCCCCGTTGCACCACGTTGATGACTGATGCATCAACACCGGGCAGATCCAGCTCCAGCACAATGGTCGACTCGGTCTCAAAGCTGTCCATCGGCACTGTCAAGCCGCCCTCGTCCTCCGCCAGGGTGTGGGGGTCAAGCACCTGCAGCAGCCTGCGCATCTCATCGAGATGCCGATTATACATTCCCGGGAACAACGGCTTTTTGACACCCGATCGCGGCATGGGCCTCACCTGCTGGAAGGTAGCGATTACTCAGATGACAGCTGCTTTTTACCTGTTAGTCTGATGTAACCATTCGTTCGGTGAATGTCAAGGTGCAGGGGCCGACACCGCAACCAAAAAAACATTGACTTGCGGACCACTTTTGCAGGAAAGTCGGCAGCATTCTTTACCAAACAAGGAGTACTTTCTGCGATGGAACTGAAGAACAGGATCTGGATGACCGGCGCCCTGGAATGGTTTGCCTATATCGACGATGAAGAGGTGTTTCTGGGCAGCAAAAACTTCCCCAGCCCGCTTGAGGAAGGCGACCAGTGGACCAGTGAAGTTGGTGACGTCTTCAAGGTCGAAGACGGAGAGATCAAGAAGATCGGCCATACTGAGCCGCCGAAGAGGTACTGGTAGGCACCAGGTCGATAATCGTTACTTCCGGCGGGGCCAGAAAGCGGATCGGCGGCCCCCAGGTGCCGCTGCCCCGACTGACGTAGAGCCAGCCTCCTTCGTCCAGACGGGTCAACCCGGCCCGCACCGGAAAATGAAGCCAGGTAAGCAGGTTGAACGGAAAGACCTGCCCTTTGTGCACATGGCCTGACAACTGCAGATCAAAGCGCCCCCGGCTGGCATCGGCCACCACCGGTCGGTGCTTGAGCAGCAGCACAAAACGGTCGGCCGGCACTGCGGCCAGCAGACGCGATTCATCCTCAGGCCGAAATTCCCCTCGCTGACCGGCTGCCGGATCATCCACCCCCACCACGGTCAGAAACTCGCCCACCTCTCGCTGATCGTCCCGCAGCAGCTGAAAACCTGAGCGCTGCAAAAAGACAGTGGCCTGCCCGAAACCGGCGTAGTACTCATGATTGCCGTAGACGGCAAACATCCCCAAGGGAGGCGTCAGCCCCCGAAACATCTCCGAAACACCGTCAAAATGGCTGACATGGCCATCCACGATATCGCCGGTGGCCACCAGCATATCCGGCGCGGCCCGCCGGATCGCATCCACCACCCGGCTTGCCCGGCCATCCCGCACGATCAGACCCACATGCAGATCGGAGATCAGCGCGATCCGCACCCGCTCAACCCCAGCCGGCAACTTGGCCGAGGGCAGCACGACCTGCTCGGTCCTGACCGCCTGGGCCTCAAACCAGCCATAGGTGATGATCAGGGCGGCGGTCAGACAGCAGAACCAAAACAGGGGACGGGGCGCAAACAGGGCAACGGTTGGCACCCGCACAAAGAAACTGGCTAGGTAATGGGAGAGGCGCAGCAGATCAAACAGCGCCAACAGCGTGATCACCAGGAACAGAAAGCCCATCCAACAGAAACCCACATAGGCCAGCGCCTGGGCGATCAGCTCATGTCCGCCCCGTTCCAGCAACCGCACCGCCAGTGGCGCGACGATCATCGCCAGCAGCCAAAGCAGAAGCAGCCCAGCGCCGGTCCGCCCCAAGGCGAGCCCTTGCCAGGCCCGCAGCAGAAAATAGCCGTGAGCCGCACCATACACCAGGAAAAATGTAAGCAAGAACAGGTTCATCCGCACACCTTCCCCTGCCGCAACTTTCCCCTTGTCATCGGGGGGTTCCTGCACAATACTGCTGCACCGTGACTACCACAGCGCCCACATATTCTCAACCACGGAGTGACGACCTGACCGTCGAAGTGGCCGTGCCGCTGCCGCTGGATGGCAGCTTCCACTACTGCGTACCGCAGGAACTGGCTGCACGGGTACGACCCGGCGTGCGGGTGCTGGTCACCTTCGGCCGTCGCAAGGTCAGCGCCTACGTGTTGGGCCTCAATTCGCCCCCTGCAGGTCAGCAGCTGAAGGCAGTTCTGGAGGTGCTGGATGACGAGCCGCTCTGGACAGAGCGGGAGCTGGTCTTCTTCCGCTGGATCGCCGACTACTACCTGCACCCGCTGGGCGAGGTCTTAAAGACCGCCCTGCCGGCCGGCATCAACCTGCAAAGCAGAAAAGGGGCCGGTCCAGAGACCATCATCGGCGGACGTACGGTACTCAGGCAACGGATCTTCAGCAGCAGCGGCCAGACGCCGCCAAAGCCGCTGCGGGGCAAGGCAACCGAAATCCTGGCCTTTCTCAACGAGTCCGGTGAGGCCTCCTCAACAGAACTGAAGGCCCGCTTCGGCGACTGTTCGGCCAATCTGAAACGATTGACCGAGCTGGGCCTGGCGCGGCTGGAACACCGTGAGGTCTACCGCAACCCGTTCAGCGGCGAGCAGGTGGAGCGCGACCGCCCCAAGGAGTTGCACCAGCACCAGCAGGCCGCCCTGCAGGCAGTGCTGACTGCCGCTGACCAGGGAGGTTTTGCCCCCTTTTTGCTGTATGGCATCACCGGCAGCGGCAAGACCGAGGTCTACCTGCAGGCCATCGCCCACAGCCTCGGCCAGGGGAAAAGCGCCCTGGTGCTGGTACCGGAAATATCGCTGACCCCGCAGTTGGTGCGCCGCTTTCGCGCCCGTTTCGGCGACGGCATCGCCGTGCTGCACAGCGCCCTGTCCGACGGCGAGCGTTACGACGAGTGGCGTCGCATCCGGCGCGGTGAGGCACCGATCGTGATCGGCGCCCGCTCGGCCATCTTCGCGCCCCTGGAGCGGATCGGCATCATCGTGGTGGACGAGGAACACGAGGCCTCCTTCAAGCAGTCCGACGGCCTGCGCTACAATGCCCGTGACCTGGCCCTGGTGCGCGGTCGCGACGAGGGCGCCGTGGTGCTGCTGGGATCGGCCACACCGCTGGTGACGACCATCCAGGCGGCACGGGATGGCCGCCTGACCTTGCTGGAACTGCCTGAGCGGGTGGCTGGCCGCCCCCTGCCAGAGTTACTGCCAATCACCACCCGTCTGACCGCCGAGTCTCCGCTGTCTCCCGAACTGCTGGCAGAGCTGACCAGCAATCTGGAGCGTGGCGAGCAATCGTTGTTGTTCCTCAACCGGCGCGGTTTCGCCACCCTGCTTTCTTGCCCGTCCTGCGGAGAAGCCCTTTCCTGCCCAAACTGCTCAGTCTCGCTCACCTACCATCGCGGCCGTGGCGAGAGCCGCTGCCACTACTGCGACTACCGGGTGCCGGCCCCCGGCACCTGCCCGGCCTGCGGCGAGCTGGAACTGAAGGAACTGGGCGTCGGCACCGAGCGGGTCGAGGCCGAACTGCGGGCACACTTTCCCGAGGCGCGCATCGCCCGAATGGACAGCGACACCACCGGCGGCAAGGACGGCCACAACCGGATTCTCTCCCGGGTGGCCCGGGGTGAAGTAGATATCCTGGTGGGCACCCAGATGATCGCCAAGGGGCACGACTTTCCCGGTGTGACCCTGGTGGGGGTGCTGCAGGCGGAAGGCTCGCTCTACCTGCCCGATTTTCGGGCTGCCGAGCGGACCTTTCAGGTGCTGTCCCAGGTGATCGGCCGGGCCGGCCGGGGCGAGCTGCCGGGACGGGTGGTGCTGCAGGCCGCCACCCCTGAACACTACGCCGTGGCCCGCGCCCTGCAGCATGATTTTGACGGATTTTGCACAGAAGAGCTGGAGTTCAGACAGGAACTGTGCTATCCGCCCTTCGGCCACCTGGCGGCCATCCAGTTTTCCGGCACTGCCGAAGGGGCCACCCGCGACGCAGCCGCTGTAGCAGCGCGACTACTGACCCAGCTCAAGGCACGGCTCGGCCTGCGGCTGGAGATTCTTGGTCCGGCCCAGGCCCCGCTCTATCGCCTGCGGGGACGCTTTCGCCATCAGATTCTCCTGAAAGCAGCCCAGCGTGCCGACCTGCGCCGCCTGCTTGCCGCCTACCGCCGCGACCGCAGCCTTGCCACCAACGTACGCGAAGCACTGGACATCGATCCGGTGGACCTGCTGTAACACAAAGTGAACAACATGCCGAAACTGCCGGCCGGGCTGAGCGCCTTAAACGCCACCCAGTTTCTGGGGGCGATGAACGACAACATCCTCAAGCTGCTGATCATCTTTTTCCTGATTCAGGCCCAGGGCAGCGACCGGGCAGGCATCGTCACCGCCACCACCGGGGCCGCCTTTGTAGTGCCCTTCCTGCTTTTTTCCGCACCGGCCGGCTGCCTGGCGGACCGTTTCAGCAAGAGCCGGATCACCGTGCTGGTCAAGGCAGCCGAGGTACTGATCACCTCCTTTGCCGTACTGGCCTTCAGCCTACGGCTAGAGACCACACTCTACCTGCTGCTGTTCCTGATGGCTGCCCAAAGCGCCTTCTTCGCGCCAGCCAAGTACGGCATCATCCCAGAGCTGGCACCCCGCCACGAACTGTCGCGGGCCAACGGCCTGATCGAGGCCTTCACCTTTCTGGCGATCATCTTTGGCACCAGCCTGGCATCGGCCCTGACCCAGGCCACTGCCAACCGTTTCTGGCTGACCGCCTGCTTCTGCCTGGCAGTATCGCTAGCCGGCTTTGTAAGCTCCCTGGGGCTGCCGACCGTGGCTGCTGCGGCGCCTCAACGGCGAATCAGGCTCTTTCCGACCGAAATCATCCGCATCCTGTGCCAGGTCCGCCATGACCGCTGGATGCTGCTGGCCCTGACCGGCCTGGCTTGGTTCTGGCTGGTGGGGGCCTTTGCCCAACTCAACCTGATCGGTTATGGCATACAGCGGCTTGGCCTCTCCGAGGTGCACAGCAACTACCTGTTTCTGGCGTCTGCCCTGGGGATTGCCGCTGGGGCGCTGTTGGCGGCCCGCATCTCGGGCCGCAGGGTTGAGCTGGGGATCGTGCCGTTGGGGGCGATTGGCCTGGTGGTGGCACCACTGTTACTCCAGCTACTGCCGCCCAGTCTACCGCTGGTGGTGACTGCTATCGTGCTGTTCGGCCTCAGCGCCGGCATCTTCAGCCTGCCGCTGCAGACCTTCATCCAGCTACGGGCTCACAAAGACCTGCGAGGAGAGATCCTGGCCGCCTCCAGCTTTGTCAACTGGGTCGGCATCCTGCTGGCAGCGGTGCTGACCTTTCTATTCAGTGGGCCGCTCAAGCTGAGTGCCGCCCAGGGCTTCAGCTTTCTGGCGCTGCTGACGTTGCTGGCCGGCGCCGTCACCCTGCCAGCCTTTCCTGCCATGACATGTCGCAGCCGGCAGTTGCTGCGCAGCTGGCTGAAAGATCGCTCCTGAATGGTCGAGTTGGACTATTTCAGGCCCTTGTCGGTGGTCATGCCGCCGGTGACCACAAAGCCCATGGCACGATGGGTAGACATATTGACCGGCTTTACCGAGGAGCGCGGTACGATCACCGTATAGCCGCCGATCTGATAACTCAGCGGCAGATAGACGGCGATTTCACCCTCCTCGCCGATGCCGGCCGGCAGGCTGCTGAAATCACTGCGGGTCACAAAGCCGATCATACGCATCGGCTTGCCGCCAAACTCGAGATCCATGGTAACTACTTGGTTAAACTGGGAATCCCGTTGTTTGGCAAAAAAACCGATGAAATCTTTGAGCGAACCGTAGAGGGTCTTTACCAGCGGGATATGGTCTGCCAGCCGCTCGCCCAGATCGAGCAGCCGCCGCACCAGAAAGGCGTTCAGCGCCAGGCCGAACAGAAAGGTGACCACGAGGCCCGCCAAGAGCCCCATGCCAGGGATGTACCAGCCGCTGGGCAACAGCAGTTTGAGCATGCCGCCCAGCACCGTCTCGGCTGAACTGACCAGCCAAAAGAGGATATAGAGTGTCAGGATGGCCGGCAGCAGTGCCACCAGTCCCTGAAACAGGATCGTACCAACTCGCTTCATCTGTCGCCTCCCGATCCGGCTGGTTTCAGCCGGAGTGCGCTGCAGTGTAGCGCAACCGCTGTCGGGTTGCACGGTTTTCCTCATGCCCTGCCGCACTTGTGAACAGTTCTGATTATGGCGTCAAGTCGCTAAAACATCCAAAAGGAATCACCCATGCCTTTGGTCCACGACGTGCAACAATCCTATCGGCAGCTGCTCCGTCCGCTGGCAACGCTGTTGGCCCGCAGCGGCATAACCGCCACCATGGCCAACCTCTTTGTCATGCTGACGTCCCTGGCCTACGGCATCTGGATCTACCAGCCCTTTGCCGACCACGGCCCCAACCCGTACCCCTACCTGCTGCTGGGTCCGTTCCTGCTGCTGCGGATGGCGTTACACGTCATCAGCGAACTGCTGACTGATGCTGAACAGGAGACGCCAGCCGGCGTGTACTCACGCGAAATCGGCCTCGTGGCAGCAGATGCGGCCCTCTACCTGCCTTTTCTGGATCTGTTGGAGTTTAGCATCGGCTGGGTGATCATGGTGGGGCTGTGCGGGGTGGCTGAATGTGCAGGGCTGCTGGGCGTAGCCGTTGGTGCCTCACGTCGTTATGACGGCCCCTTCGGCGCGGGCAACCGAGCCTTCTTTTTCGGCGCCCTCGGTCTGTTTACCGCCTGGGCCGTGTTTGTGCACCAGCCGCTGCTGCACGGTATCATCATGAACTGGGCGCTGCTGTTGGCTGCACTGCTTGCCCTGCTCACCATCTTCAGACGGGTACGGGGTGGTATGCGGGAGGCCGCACATCACGAATAGTTTACTGCTCAATTTACACCCTGCGGCGGTGCTACTGCCACTCGATGGTGCTGTTCTGCAGATTGACGTGGTACCGGAAATCACCCAGAAAACTCATTCCCAGCAGTCCGTCAAAGCCCATCGAGGGACCGGCCTGCTGCAGCACCACCACCTCCGAATGCTGCTGCACCTTGGGCCCCACCTGCATATACTCCACCCGCATATGCTGCGCCTCAACAAAACTGCCGTCGGCGATCCTGCCCACCGCTCGCTGTCCGTGATCCGGCTGGATACCAAGCCGGCTGGCCAGACCGGGGAAGATGGCGGTCAGGGAGGCGCCGGTATCCAGCAACATGCGACCCTGCACCAGATTGCCGCGGTAACTGAAGGTGACCGGCACGATTACCTTGTTGCCCCGTACGGTG
>Ga0265295_1000167_pt1 | contig 137781 bp, 144 predicted proteins | sample Munlansysbiofilm_FD_192503 | JGI IMG/M metagenome (GOLD analysis project Ga0265295, IMG submission 192503) | Leachate microbial communities from a municipal landfill in Southern Ontario, Canada - Methane capture system biofilm | ecosystem: Engineered > Solid waste > Landfill > Unclassified ... | reverse complement strand
GTTGTTGATTACGGTCTAAACCTTCTTTGTAGTTCGGCATTTTGAGCCTTTTTAATTGATATATGATATCTATATTTTAGCTAATTTTCTGTTATCAACGGCTTTAGTTCTTTCACAGTCTCTGTACCTTTAGGAGTATGTTCAACATTTCAAGTCTTTTTGGGAAAAGCTTTTTATTATCAAAAACTGCTCAAAAAGTAAGTGGTTAAGTAAAAGACTATTCAGAATTTTGTGTCCTATTTTTTGGTTACAGATCATATTAAATAAATATAACTATTAGTCGTAACTTTTTATTATTTTTTAACTATTTTCAAATTTCAAATAGATAATCTTGTTAGATATAAGAGGATATAATGAAAACCAGAAAATATAATACTAGATAAAAATGGAAAAGACTAATTATGATAATAAATAAAGGCTTTACAGAAAAGGAAAATGAAGTATTTAATAAGGTGAGAGCTTTGTTATCACTAGATTTAATTCCTGAAAAATATCAAGATAAAAAGATTGATAATTTAATGTATGGTCATTGCTATCATGCAACTTTAGCAATGTATAAACTTCTTGGTGGAAAAGAATCTGGATATAAAATTAAAAGTACCTTTGATAATGAAGGAATAAAACATTATTGGCTTGAAATTGATAATAGAATTATTGATCCAACAATTGAACAATATACAGATTTAAATAGAGAATTACCTTATTCTAATGATAAAACTAGATCTGATCATAGATTATCTAAAGCTGCTAAATACTTAATAAAAGAAATAGAGGATAGAAATGAATGAAGAAACACCTACTTGGTTAAAGATTATGCAAAATGGGAGTATAGGTGAAGCAAGAACAAAATCTTTATTAATGGATAGGTTTTGGATTTTAGAACGATCAGTTGATATTGACGGTGCAGACTTCTTAATTCAAAGAAGATTAACAAGTAGAAATATATCAGATTATAATTTCAGTTTAGGTGTAATTCAAGTTAAGTTTTATCAAGATACAAAAACAACTCAAACTATTGCAAGGGATTATGTTTTTCAAGGTACTGAATTAAGGAAAGAGTTCTTTTTGATTATACACACAGGTTCGGAAGATAATAAGAAGGTATTCTTTTTGACTTCTGAACAAATATCTCAAAACTTTGATTTAAATGACAAAAATAAGTATTCAATTTATGGGAAAAATGTATTGATTGATCAATTTAATTTTACCCATAGGAAAAGAGAGTTGTTAGATAAAATTGAAAAAGTATTGGAAACAACTGAATTTAAAAAAAACAAACTTAATTTAGAATATTTTTTGAATATTCAAATAAATGAGAATGATATTTTAGAAGATTTTGATTTTCCGATTAACAACTCAATAATGAATATTAAAGAAACTTTTTTTGAATATAAGAAAAAAATCAGAAGTCAACTATGGGATCTAGAAGATATGATAAATAAGTACCAAAAAGGAATTAACACCAATGATCCTAAAGAGTTTTATAAGAATGTTATAGAAGGCATTCATGAAGATTATCCTGAACTAGATATTGAACCAAAACATTGTCACCATGAAGACTTTTATGAAGCAATGGAAAAACATGAAAATAAGTTAAAAACATTAAAGGAAAATAATAAAGATAAAGTGTATTTGCATTTATACAGTGTTTTACTTAAAAACTTGGACGATCTTAAAAGTAAAATAGATTTGAGTAAAGAATTTATAAATATCAAGATTAATATTGAGAAGAAATCAATAGATATTATTAGTGAAGATAGTCAGAGAGAAGGCTATTCTTATGTTCATAAAAGTTACAAAAATAAAGTTGAAGAAATCATTTGTTTAAATATTCAAAAAGAACTTTATGCTTATCTAACAAGGAAATAAAGGTATTAACTGTGAGTAATTATAAATACAATTTAGATTTATTAGTTGAACTTGAAGATTTTAAATCTTCTGGATATGAAGAAGTATTAGAATCTGTAAAAAGAGAAGATTATTATTCTTATTGGTCTTCCTTATCTAATAGTGCAAGAAAAGGAATAGAAAAGGGAAATGACAAAAAAGGAAAGGTGCTTTGGTTATTAGCTGAAGTTTGTTCTCTCATGTTAAAACCTAGTGATTTACAAGCTCCATATGTTCCTATTGCTGTTTGGGCTAATGGTACTAGATCAGTTGCAGTAGAAGATTTTATTGAAGCTGATATTACATTTTTTGAGAATATTGTTGAAGAGTGTAAAAATAATATGCTACAAGCTAGAATTGCAGATCTTCTTTGGTTATTAAAAACTAGAAAAAATATAAGGCACTTGGAAATAGCTGTTGAAAACTATATGAAGTTTCCAATGGATAACGATATTTCAGTTAGAAATACTAAAGAATGTATGGAAAGAGCTATAAGACTAACAATATTAGCTAAAAAACCTCTTCAAGATATACAGAATTTCTTATTAAAGATATTTGAAGAGTCAAAGTTTGAGGATAACTTTGATTGTTTAGATATAAATGAATTATTACTAATATCAAAAATAGATATAAATCAAAATTTAAAGGTTCTAGAAAAGCTTGTACTTTTTGGAGAGGAATCAGAAACTAAAGTTGGCTTTTGGAAAGCAAGAAAATATTATCAATCTGTTAGAACTTGGTATGGTAAAATGTCTAATTATGAAAATGTTAATAGGTTAACAGTTAATATTGCAGAAAATTTTGTAAAAGAAGCTGAACACCAAAAAAATCTTCATATGGCAGCTGCAAAATTCTATGAGAATGCAATTCAAGAATATAGACTAATTCCAGTTAAGGATAGAGAATCTTTTAACGTTGATAAAAGAATTCATGAAATATATCAATTAATGGCTAAATCGAATCAATTAGTTCATACACAAATGCAAGTAATAAGTTCAGATCCTATTGATATTTCTCAATTAGTTAATATTGCTGAATCTTCAATTGAAGGGAAAAGTATTCATGAAGCTTTATTAAATTTTGTAGATATTACATATACCAGTGATTTTGATAAATTAAAACAGAGTTCTGAAAAAAGGTTAAATTCTTCATTGTTCTCTAGACTGTTTGGTGCTACTTATTATTCTGCTGATAGTAGAGTTATTGCAAAAACTGAAGGAGGGTTAGATAGTAGTGGTGAAGCTTATGAAACACAACTTGAAGCACAAATTCAAAGAGAATATAGCATTGATATAGAATTATCAACCAAAGGAAGTATTTTTCCCGCTTTTGATCAACTTTTATTGGAGCATACAATTAGCCGAGATTACATTCAATCAATATGTCTAAACTCTTCAATTGTACCAAGGGATAGAGCTATTATATGGGCCGAAGGATTGTATTTTGGTTTTGAAGAAAACTTTTTAGTTTCAACACATTTATTGATACCTCAAGTTGAACATTTAATAAGAGTAATATTAAAACAAAATGATATAAAAACAACTGTTTTAGAGCCTAGTGGAATTGAAATAGAAAAAGGATTAAGTACATTAATTGAAGAACCTATACTAGAAGAGGTTCTAGATAAAAATTTAGTTTATGAATTGAAGTTTTTATTAACAAAAGCTATAGGCTATAATTTAAGAAATAACGTAGCACATGGATTGAGTTCAAGAAATATTTTTAATTCTATACAAGCAGTATATTTATGGTGGTTTATTTTAAGACTTGTTGTAAGAAATAGTCCATTAAAAGAAGTTGTAGAAAAAGAGAAAGGAAGCTCTACTCCTGAATAAAATTAGTTTAAATTACAATTTGCAATGTTTTTAACGAATCTTTTTTTCTTTCACTATGATAAATTAAATTTTATACAATGGGGCATTAATGAGCTTATTTGAGATTGAGTTAAATGATAATTTCTTTTTTAAAAATGGGTCACCTTTTTTAACAGAAGATGATTTTCATAGATTTTATAGACTAAACAATATTTATACAAGTTATACAACTAATGAATTAAAAGATTTTTTATATGAAGATATAACATTTCAAGTTCAGCGTTATAGTATTTTAATGAATAGGTTTATATATAGAAGAACTGCTCATGAAGATCTTAAAAGAATCATAAATATGAATATCTATGAAGCATATTATCACCATAAAGAAAATCATTCTGAAACTGAATTAACACAGGATTTATTTGGTTGTGCTGAAGATAAAACACTGTATCCTATTTGGCAATTCTTTTATATTGGTATAGATAAATTAATGTTTGCCAATCATAATCAAGAAGATTTCATTGATAAGATAGATTATTTTAAAAAACTGACAGAAACAATGCTAAAAGAATATTTTATTAGAAATTCTCATATAGACTTTAATTTTGAGAATAATGAAAAAGTATTTGAATATAAAAAAGAACTGTTTGAAATTTTCAAAGAATATAACAGAAAAAACTATGATAAAGATAGCTTAGTTTTATTCTTGAAGTATTTATTAGAATTACATTATCTTTTAAGGGATAATGAAAAGTATAAGTTAATGTGGAATTTGGAATCTACTTATATATTTTCTACAATAATGCTTTTAATAAGAGACTTTGGACTTACTTATACTGAAGTTGTAGATCTTGTAAAAGATAAAAGTAGAACTGTTCACCAAACAGACATAAATATAGTTTATATAGATATTCATTCCCATATAGAGGAAAATGATTTTTACTATGCTAATGATAGTATTCTTTCTTTCGTTAAAAAAATTATTGGTTCTGATATTGAAAAAGAAGATTATATAAACATAATAACTTCAAATGATAGATATAAAGAATTACTTTCTTCAATAATTGAAATTAATAAAAGGTTTTTCAGTAATAAAAGAAGTGAAAGTACAGTTCTTTCAATTACTGTAGGTGCAATATTAAATACTGAAATTTTTATGAAGGAAAAATTAACAGGATTTAGTGGTGCACTATTCAATCGTTTGATTAAACTAACAGATAGGTTAGATATTGATTTAATGAATGAATATAGAAATATGTTTCCTTTTAATGCTACAGGGGAGGATTTTTTTAATAATTATTATGAGTTAATTGATAAAGAAGATAGTATAGAAAAATGTTTAATGCTATATATTCATGCAAGAAATTATATAGCTCATAATTTAGTTGATTTTGAGAAGTTTTTTTATGAGAATGAGAGAAAATTAATTAATGTTGTATTGAATTCAATCTTGACCATTCTTTACTATATTGAAAAAATGGATCCCATAGAATGAATTTAGAATACTTATTTCTACTAGTTCCCATAGTGTTTTTCCAGAAACTTTGACACGTTTTCACCTTTTAAAACATTAACAATATAACATATAGGGAATATATTTGTAGCATTAATTGTTGGTATCTTGTAGTATCTTTAAGTGCATACGACAACTGTTTTCATAAGTTTTCTATTCTAAATCTCTCAAGTGTTTCACTCATTCTTTTTATCAAAAGGTATTTATCTTTTAAGATTATCCCAACAATTGCCTCATCTTTTGGTAATTTACTCTTATAACTGTTAAAATATAAAAAATATTGTTCTTTTGTTCTAATATCATTTCCAGATGTTAAAACACAAATAGACATTACCTCATCTGTTGTAAATTTATCAAATTTCTCAATATCTTCTTTATAATTGTCTTCACTTTCATTTAATATTTTAATTACTTCTAAAATCTTTTCTTTCGATATATGAAAGATGTAATTTTCTACACCAATAAATTGTGAATATTCAGGCTTTTTTTTTATTATATTAATTGCATCACTCAATTCTTTTGAGCCAATTGAATATTCTGTTTTAATAGCTGCTTTAATTTCTTTAAAACCATCTTCATTCCAGGTAGATATATGTCCTAATTTTTTAGATATCTCTAACAAGTCATTAGGTGAAAGATTTTTTGTAAATGAGTATATGTAATACTCATGCTCTACTTGGTCAAAAAATCTAATTAAATTATGCATATTTTTAGAAAGTTCATCGTATCTTTCAAAAAAACATATAATATTTACAAGAGGTGTATTTGCTAAATGCACTGCATTATCTTTTGTATATTGATACCTAAATGTTTCACCTTTTAAATCTATTTCAAAGTAGTCAGAAATATACTCTCTTTGATAATCAATAAAATCTTTCATTCTTCTATCAAGTATAATAGCATTACTCTCAAACATTTCCCACAAAATTTTTAAATCATGAGTTTTTTGTAGTTTATCTAAATCAATATCTATACTTTTTGTAAAATTCAAAGATTCATTTATTCTAGATATATTAGTTAGAGTATCTTTTAAATATAGTTCAATAGCGTGTCTTGCATTAAATAATATTGGGAAAATAAGTTGATCAATTTCACGAGTATTTTTAATTATATATTCACATAAAACTTTTACTGATAAATCATAACCTAGAAAATATTTACCTTCAAATATTCCATTCTCTCCAACACAAGCGTTATATTTTGTAATACCTTTTGTAAATGTTTTATTGTAGTTTCTTTTCATATATTACCTTGTTCATAATTAGATTGTATTAATTACATCTTGTAATCGTTCTAAGATTTGTTTTGCTGTTAAATTTTCTTTCAAATACTTTTTATCTTCTGTATCTTCATCAAGTTCACCTATAAATCTTTCGCTTACACCTTTTACACAATTTGACTCTTTTACAATTGTAATAGCTGCTGCATTTTTAATCAAATTTTTAAATGTAGTCAAATCTGTATCAAATGCATATATAGTACATATATAATCCAAATCTATATCAAGTATATATTTGTCTAAACAATTTGGTTCAATTGCCTTAAAAAAGTTAATAGCATCATCTAGCACCTCATTAGATAATGCGTGCTTTCTTATATATACTTCTTGACTTTCTGGTGGATAATTGTTATTTTCATAATCATATATTGAGTTTAAATAGTTTCTATTGTTATACTGTATTATAGGTTCATTATTATATATATTTAGTGGTGCTCCTAAATCTTCTTTATGAAAAGTATTAGAATTCTCGTACTTTTCATCAAATACATAAGCGATAGCAAAAACTTTATTAATCATTTTGCTTTTTATAGCAAAATCAATATGCTCATCATGTCTAAGAATTTTAATAACTTCTGAAATATTCATATTATCATTTATATATCTATTAATTAACTCTTCTCTAGTATTTTGAGGATTATTCCCTAAATAATGACAAAAACAATTCTTTGTATCTTTATGGCTATCCAATGTTATTACATTGTATCCTTTATATTTTTCCCAAAATTCAAGTACTTGGTGATGTTTTTCTACAATATCTATTTTCTGTTTATAATTGTTATTAACTGTATGCATTAATGGCCTTGTTTTTTAAATAAGTAAATTGATAATTTTTACTAAATAATCTTTCATTATACAATGATCTTATGGATGAGGTTTTATAACTGCATTATCTTTAGATATTATAGGAAGTAGTGTTTCAAAATATTTATCTAATACAATCATTAAGTTCTTATTATTATCTTCTATAATTTTACTCCATTTATCTCTAGCCTTTTTATATGCTTCTTTTTGTGCATACGTATAATCAATATGGTTAGAATTAACTAAAAGGGTTGTAGATGATAACCAATTTAAATCCTCATCTGAATATTTTTTTTCATGTACATGTAAATTTCTTATACCTCCATCACCAGTTATAGATTTTAGAGAGCTTATTGTATCAAGAATAATATTTTTAACATTTTCAATTAATATTGGTTCGGTTACTTTTTTATATTTTCTTTGAATTTTTGTACCATACGTTCTGAGTCTTTCTTTTAAAATATACATTTCTTGGAAATAGTTGTGTATATGGTAAGTTAGGTAATTACTATAGTTAATTTCAACATCATTAGGTGGTTCTTTATTTATAAAAACACTAATAAGCTTTAATGTATCAATATTATTTGATATTTCTGTAAACCCTTCGAATAATAAGATCTCAAACCTACCTTGGTCAATATCTATTTTTTTACCTTCTTTTATATCTTTTTCATAGGGTTTGAATAAAGATACCATCATATCTGACATTAAACTTTGATATTCTTCAAATTTACTCATTTTTAGTTGTTCTTCAACATTACTAATATTTTGTTCCAAACTTACACTCTCTTTACAATTTAAATTATTATTTTAGTTTATAATGTTATTTCTTATATTTAGTAAAAAAATATTATAATTTTCAAGGTCTAAAAACTACCTACTGTTTCTAAAGCAATTTTGCTTATGGTGAAAGTTTATTATTATGATGGCACTGGTTTTATTTAATTAAATATTCTAGTGTACTAAAAGAAACAAGTACTGAAAAATTATGCATAGAATATTTTATTAAATTAAAAGGACCATTTGTGTTAACAATAGATGAAAAAACTTATAAAAAAATTGCTTCAAATCTTTCAAAAGAAGTAAATCAAATCACTGGTACAAAAACAATATCAAGTTCAAAAGCTTTAGAGATACTTGCACAAAGTTTTGGATATAAAAACTATAATTCAATACTACCTATGCTCTCAAAAGATAATAATTGTGAAATTAACATATTCAACTCAAAAGAAGATTTAATATCAAATGGGTTTAAAAATATACTAGATATAAAAACCGAGTATCTATCAAAATTAAGTAATGAAGCAATAAGTGATATTCAACAAAACTATCAAGTTAAACTATTTCATTTTTTCAAAGCAGCTTTCTTGACTAAAGAGGATAAATTTTATATAGAAATATCTATTAATGAATTAAAAGATTATTATAAAAAATCCGCCTTGGTTAGAGGTTTAAATATAAAAAACAATATACCATCTGCAAGAAGTATAAAAAGAGACATAGACTTTTTACAATTGACTTTAGGTGTTGTTTTTAGAGCAATTATGAAAAATGAAAATTCTAGCTTGATATTATATGTAAATAAAAAAGAGTTATTTAATTTTAACTTTGTAGATGATGAAAAAGAGGATAGAAATTTCTTCCTTAAATTCTCAAATGATGGTAGAAGAGAAAATAAAGGTGAAATTACAGGAGAAAATGATTTATATTTCTTTGTTGATGATGAAAATGAAGAAAAGAGTATTAATAAAATATATGAAAATGACATGATTTTTTTCAATGATGCAAAAGAATTAAAAATGTCAAATAGATTAATTGGTGATAGGACTAATAAAGAAATTAATCATTTCTTTGAACTTTCAAAAGATGGGCTAATAAGAACAAAGTACATAACAAGATATTACCCTTCAGTAAGTTCTTTTATATCTTCATTTATTTATGGATATAGAGATATGGACAATACAGAAAGATGAGCATTAAAAATGAATTGATGAGGTTTAACCTCATCATATTTAAATATGTATTATTAATCAAAATATCTAAAATAAAGAATCAAAAAAATAAAAAATATTATCCCAATTAAAATAACAACAGACCTAGTGTATTTTTCAAGTTTTGCATCTAAATCATTATTTTTGGCTTTGTATGTATTGAAAAGTCTATAAAATTTATCCTTTTCATCTAATAACTTTTCATTCTCTTTTGATAGTTTATAAAGTCTATCAGCTATTTTATAAAAATCTATAATTTCTATATAATCAAATTTTCTCTCAAGCTTTAAATTTGATAATTTATCAATCTCAATTTTACCATTTATATAAGAGTTAGTATTTTCATCCATAATTATTCTAAAACCTGCATTTTCATATAATGCATTACGTCTTAATCTGTTTTCCTCTTCCCTTTCATCTACAACTGATAACTTAGCTGTTAATGAGTAATCTGGAATATGCTTTGCAGCTTCTGATAATATTTTATTTAATAAGAAACTTCCAATTCCATAAGATCTATATTCATCAGTAATAAGAATACTATCTTTTAAAGTACATGATTTATGACTCACAATAGATTCAATTACAAATCTATTGGTTCTTCTTGCTTTCTCCTGATGTTTATTATCTTTAATTAAAAAAAGGTATGACACAGCAGCTTCCATTGAAAAATTTATATCTTTATTTTCATATTCATATGTATTAATATGATAATCAACTTTAAAGAATAGCTGCTCTCCCTCTTTTTTATTTGTTATGTAAAACTCTGTGTATTTTGAATCATTTAATTTTCCCATTTTTTATTAAATCCTATATATAAACTAATTATTTTCCAACTCTTTTTCACATTCAATTCTTATGTGATACTTTGTATACTCATCAAATTTATAATTCCTAAAAACTTGAATATAAGTCATCCAATAACACACCATGAATAAACTCTTCAATCTTAGTTCTGTACCAGTCATAAGGTTTTGGGTCTGTAACTAAGGTGTTAATTCCTTCATCTGTTGTCTTTAAAAAAAAGAGTGTTGGTGATTGTATATTTTTATGAAGACTAGAAGTGCTATGAGTAATATTATACTCTAGATAATTTTTGATAAAATCATGTGCTGATATATGCTTATTTTCAATTACATAATAAATATCAAATAAATCTCTATACTTTTTTCTATTCCAAAAAGCCATAGTTTTCATATAAATTATTGTATCTAATGAAGCAACTTTTAGTGTTGTATCTTCATAATATGTATATTTATCATTTTTCCAAATACTTTCTTCTTCTAGATTAAATGGTGGAGTAAAGAATTCAATTTTTACTCCATTAAGCATAAATTTCATATAGATTAAGTCTATATCCTCTCCATCATTTAAAGTATATTCTTCCATTGTAATATTATGTTCAAGTTTTTCTCCACCATATTTTTTTATCATTTCTTCAATTTCTTCTACTTGATGAGGTTCTAATACAAGTGTTGCAAAATCTAAATCTTCTGACAATCTATGCTTTATTAGATAACTAAGTGCTGTACCACCAACAAATCTAATATCATATTTTATAAATAATTCATCATTAGCAATAAGGTCTAATACCTCTTTTGTTTTAGGTAGCATTAATTAATCCTTTTTTTGATTTATAATAACATTAGGTTTAATCATAGGTATTATATGTGTAGGATTCAGTTGTTTAGCTACATAAACTAAATGCTTATTAAAAGACTTTAATAAGTTTATATCTTTACGTTCTAATATATAAGGTTTTAATCTATCTTGACCAAAGTATTTAAAAAGCAACATCAGTCTTCTTTCGTCCCAACTATTAAGAATAATATTTATAAAATTTGGTACTTCAAATTTATGTCCATCTTCCACACTATAAAACAATTCAGGACCAAATACTTTTTTATCAAGGATGATTTCTTTCTGACTTACATCAATAATAGGTTTAATATAAATATTATTACCATCATTCTTTTTATATGCTCTTTCTTTTTGTTCATTAAATTCAAATCCATCTAAAAAATATTTAAACTGTTCTATCTTGTTTATTTTTATCAAAATTCTTACATAGTTTTCAAAGGTAATCTTTCCTTTTTGTTCAAAAGTTTTATATGTTGATAATTTAATATTTACAAAATCTGCAAATTCTTCTTGACTTAATTCAAGTGCAATTCTTTCAGCTCTTATTTTTTTACTAGCTGATTTTAAAATTTTATCAATTTGATTTTCAATCATTTAATTAAATTCCTTAAGAATAAATTGTAATAGTTGAAATTATAGCAATTAATAAGCTAAAAGTGTAGATAAATCAATATAAAAGTTGAAAAACAAACAATTATTATAAAAATATAAGATTTTTACTATATATAATTCTTAAAAATATATTGCTATAGTTAAGATAATAGCAATTAATCTCTTATTTTTAATAAAATAAAATATAAAGATTAAAAAAACAACTATTAGAATATTTATCTAAGGTTATAAAATCTCCTTGCAAGAAACATTAGATGAGATAGAATTTTATAAAATATTGAATCTATCCTCATCTTATTAAACTTTACTTTTTTTATTTCATAATCAACATAACTATAAGTAGGTCTAAATAAAACATAATTAGTTCCACTACACAAGCTACTATCAAATATAAAACCATCATAACCTAATGACCAAATATATTCTGAAACTATTTGAGTAGGGATATATTCTAAATGATTATCTTCTTTATTAATTGGTTTTGTAATATCTATAAGAAAATCTGAAATTGTGTTAGCACTGCATTTTAATTGAGCAGTGCATTTCTCATTAAATAAATCTTTACTAATTAGATCTAAAGTATTTTTTCTTAAATCAACTAAATTTAAATTATCTATTTGAAATTTTGCTATACCAACCCTATCACCAACATTGGCTCTTATCTCTTTAATAATTGTTTTATCATCTTCAGACAAATAAACATAAGGTATTCCGCTAGGACTAAATCTATTATGTCCTGCTTTGTGAGGTCTTGCTATTCCTAATTCTTCTTTTGGATTTGATTCTATTAATAATAGTTTATCATCTTCATTAGCTTTTCTAGCTCTATAAAGAGTCTTAGTTATTCTTTTAGACAATGTATAAAATGTTTCATCTAATTTACTCAATTCTTTTTTTCTATCAAATTGAGCGTGGTCAAAGAATCTAGCTTTATGCATTACATTTTCGCAAAAATCTTCCCATTCTAATTCTATAAACGAACTACCATCCCAATCTCTTCCAATATTCATCCAACCTTCATCATATTCACTACCAGTAAATAATGAATCATAACCTGGATCATCTAGAATTAACTTATAAAATTTTTCATTATAATCTATTTTAAATAAATCATAAGAAATGCCTATTAAGTTATAAGTACTTAATATATCAGAAAAATCATCATCCTCTTCTTTTGCCATCGTTGATGCACTAGCATATAAACCATGTTGACCATCATTTGAAAAATGTCTTGTTATAGCTGAACGAACATCATCTGCTAAAATATTTCTATCAACTCTATATCTACTTCTATTTTCACATTCTTTACAAATAAAATCGGCTCTAAATTTTCTCCCAACTTTAATAATATGTTCATTTATAACATCCGAATCAAAGCAATTTTCACAAACATACATTTAAGAACCTTTTACATTATATTTAGGTTTATTATAAATAAATTTATATATAATGTCCATAGTTGTTTGATTATCTAGTCCGTTCTCGCCTAATAAGGTTTGGCAAAAATCAACTTACTTTTTTTCAGTCCTAGTTATTAGAAATAGTGATAGGTGAAAGAATGAGAACATTTTACAAATATGTATCACTAATAATTAATAATTTAGGGAAAACTCATGCATAAAGAAAAAATAGACATTAAGACTGTAGCAAAAAACTTATCTGCAACAATTCAACCATATGGTGTAGAAAATATTTCACATTCAGCATCATTGAATATGGTTTCAAGAATATTAGGTATAAAAGATTACAACACATTCAAAAGTACAGATAGAGAAATAACTGTTTTTCATAAAAATGAAAAAGAGGCTAAAGAGTTTAGTTTCTTAAATCCAAAATCATTAGCAGATATTTTTGCTGAGGAAGATAAAAGACGGCAAGAAGAATATCCTGAGTATGATAACGGAATGGTTCCTTTTGCAAAAATTGGTGATGATGTAAATGTATTTATTGATAGAGAATTATCAAATGAAAAATATACATATTTCTTAAGTTTTGCACTCAATAATACTGTAACTAATCGTATTTATTATTCACCAAAATTCCAAACCATATCCTTTTATATCTATCCAGATGTTAAGAAAGCTCATTATGATTATCATATTAACTTAAATCTCTCTAATGATGTATTAATAAATAAAACAAATATCCTTGAAGTGCTTGAACATGTAAGTGGTAAGAATTGGTTTAATATGGATTTTTTACATGATTATATGAAATTTTGTAAATATTTAGAAAAAAATATTAATAACCTAAACTTACTTATTAAAAAATATTCTTCATCAAAACTAGAAAAATCATATTTACTACACCATAAAGAAAAAAGCGATGAGGTTTAACCTCATCAATTAATCCTTAAATATGAAATGTAATACCACCATTACTATTAACATTGCTAAACATAGTGTAAATTGATATTTTGTAAATCGTTTTTCTTATCTATAAAAAATATTTTTTCACATGCAAAAAATTACTCCACTTAAAACCTCTATCATAAGTGCAGAATTATTTGTTAAACTTAATAATTCTTAAACTCACATAGCATCTAATTCCAGTTCTTTCTTATTAGGTTTATTAAAAATACTTGAATCATTTTCAATTTTATTTTCGAGTGTAAATCCTAAACAATATTCTTTAACTATTACTTTCATATGCATTCCATTATAATTGCTTTAAATAGTGAGTTATTACATAATATTTACCTCATCAAAATTTATTCAATTGATAAGGTAAAATCAAAAATTAATAGATATTTTTTAAATCAATTAATTCAACAATACCAACTCTTTTTGTATCTAAAAATTTTACTTCAGCTGTTCTAGGCATAATATCATCTTCAATTGATATTAACGTGCATTTTCTATTTCTATGTTTTAATTTCTTTGGATTATCAGGAAGAATAATGTATTCATTATTTTTAATTAGTTCAATTCCATTAACCAGATAATTTCCATTTTTTAATGTAGTAATTAATGTATGAGGGTGATACCTTAAGTATATCTTATCTTTTACATCTTCCAATTGCTCAATAGTATATTTTTTCTTTGCTAGGTAATCATGAAATTTATTGTAATATTTAATTATTTTTTTTACTGTAAATCCAGGAATATTTATTTCAATTATTCTTGCTTTTTTAAGTTCAATTTTTTCAATTGCAATCTCAATAGACTTTTTAAAAATAGTTTCTTCATCTATTTTATTTTTAGTATGAGTCAATAGGTGTGGTTCACTTATTTCATTAGGTTGATAAATTAATTCTTTTTTTAATTTTGGTTTAATTGCATTAAAACTTTCAAATCCATGCTTTTTAGATAATTGATTTAAAGCTGACGTAAGTTTTATACCCTGATCTTCTTTTAATTTCCAAGCTTCTTTTTTAAATTCTTCTTCTGTAGGTAATTCATTCTTGTTGAAAGTATTTTGTGTCATATTGTTTCCTATATAATTAAATGACTTTTTTGTATTCTACTTGTTCTTTTTAGCAGCAAAGTCATACTAACCATATGGCAACATTTACTGAAGTTTTAAAGCTATTTACTATACCAATATGGCAAGAACAGAAGGTTGCTACCCTTTAGAAAACTAATTGTAACATATTTTATTTAAATTTAAAATTTTAAGTCAATTTCGTAAATTATTTGATTATTGCATTCATCTATAAAAAGATAAAAGATAAATTAAAAAGTAGGGTGGAGTTTTAAATAAATTTTACTTAAACATTATTGAAAAATAACCTTCATATTAAAAAGGTTTTTCTTCAATTTTATTCTTATTCATTAAATATAATTTGATTTGATGATAAGTTTTTATAATTTTATCTGGAGCTTTTTTTTCTGATATAATTTCATTAACTTTATCATTGTTTTGAATACATAAATAGTAATCTTGAATTAATACTTCATTTTCTTGATTTTCATTAAAAACAAATAGATATTTTTTTGCAATATGTTTTTTATTTTTTAGTTCACTAATTTTAAAAAATTCTTCATTTAATTTTTCATTAATTCTAGTAAAAAAATTTATCATTAAATCATTAATAATAATTTCATCATTATATGTAAAAGAAAACTCAATTTTTAAATTTAAAAATATTTGAATATCTGTATATAAAATATTTAAAAATTCTTTTAAATTTATGTTTATATTAGTTTCATCATCTAAAATAATTGAATATTCTTTTTCATTCATTTTTATAACAGTTTTTAACAAAATATCATTTAATTTTATATTATCTTGATTAAGATACTTATTATAAAACAATTCTTCATTAATTATTAATATTTCTTCTTCATTATTTTTTTCTATTTCTAATTCTTCTTTAATAACTTCTTCTTTAATAACTACTTTATTTTTAACTTTTTCATCAATAATTATTTTGTTTTTTAATTCTTGTTTCTCAATTTTTTGTTTTATTAACTGTTCATCTTCATCATAATTATTATAAATTTTTGATTCTTCAATTTCATCTATTGAATTACTATTTATTTGATTTATATTTAGGTTAATTATCTTATCGTTTTCCTTTAAAATTTCTTTTTCACTATTTACTTTTTTTAATATAACTTTATTATCTTCACTCACTAGAGAATTATGTTCCCAATTTTTTAATACTTGTGAAGCAATAACAAAATCAACTTCAATTTCTTGAGTTAAAGAGTCTGAATTAAAAAAATTTCGTTTTGTTGTATTCAGTAAAGATAAATGTTCTTTAATTTCTTCCATTGATGCATCTTCATAAAAAAAGTTATCTTTTTTTTCTTCTATTAATTCTAATTCTGTTTTTGTTTCTTCTTGATTATTTAGGATTTTTTTTAATTTTTTTGTATTAAGAAATTTTGAAATTAATAACATCAAGAAAGTAATTATTAGAATAAATAGAATTAAATATAAAGAGTTTTCTACAATTTTCATATTCTTCCTTAGTTCATATTTTGAAAATATAAGCTTTTGTTCTAAAAACATAGTTTTGTATTAAAAAAACTATTCCTTCGTTTTTAGAGTATTTAAATGCTCTTAAAAGATTTAAATTTATTTCTTTTTATAATTTAAAAAATAAATCAATCAAAAATTGTCTTGCGTGTGTATTTCGCAATACGTGTGTGTACATTGCACACACGTAAATCTATAGTATATATATATTACTATAATCACACGCGTACTATTGTTTTATAAACATATACTATATATACTATATATAGGAAATAATAATTTATGCATTGTAGTGGTTTTGATTTTCAGCTCCCCACTCATTTTTGCAAGCTTTTGTTCCAAATGCAACTTGTTCAAATTCAGTAGCACCATAATTAATTACTTTGTAAAATTCATCTTTTAAAGCATTATTGTCAATTGCATTTTCTAGTTTTTTTAGATAAATAGTTACCATTGCATATTGCATTAATTCTTTAGAGTTTTTAGATTTATAAATCATTGGTACAGAAAATAAATGACGATAACCAGTTACACCAAATCCGATGTCAAAACCAATAGAAGTACATCTATGAAACATACCAAAAATAAAACTTGTTAAGAAGATACTCTCATTCGTAGCTTTGCTTTTGTTAGAAGTAAAACTGTAAGAAAAGATTTTTAAAACATCTTCCCATTGAGAGAAATTTAATGTATCTTTTAGCCAATACGCAAGAGATTTAACAAGAGTACTATAATCAAATTCTATAACTTTTGCCTTTTCATTTAATATTACAACAGGGAAAAAATCTTCTTCTTTTTCATTCATTTTTTCTCTAGTTTCTTTTACAACAAACTCAATAAAATAGTTAAAAAAACTTTCTAATTTTTCTTTATTGTTAAGTAATAAAAATAAATCTGAATAATTACTTTTTAAATTTATTTCGTATGAATTATTCATTCTTTTATACCATCATCATTTTTTATATTTTTAGCTTGTTTTTTAATTTCACTTGCAATTCCTATAACACCTTTTTTTCTCCAAGTTGATAGAGCTTCTTTAATTATTACATTCATAGGGATACCACAATCTTCTAAAAAAATTAAAGATTGATGTGTTTCTTCATCTACTTTTATTTTTTGAGATAACTGAACCTCATTTACAATTAAATCTTTTTTTAAAACTTCAAGAATATTTGACTCTTTATTCATTTATTAACTCCTTATTTTTCATCAATTTCTAAAACTTTGTTACATATTTTTAATGCTTTTTCTATGTCATTGTTCATTATAGAATTTTGAGTCATTCTAATAGCAATTAACAACTCATTGTTATAGTTTTCTAAACAATTAATTTTAATTTTTGTAAGATTAACAGCATGATATAAATCATCTTTTTTGCTGTAGATTTCTCTAAACTTTTGACTCTCTAACTTATTACTTTCTATATTTTCAAGATGGATAATAAATTCTTCTTTCTTTGAACATTTTTGAATAAAATTTGCTAATAGAACAATTAATCTATCACAAATTCTTCTTTTAATTTTTTCAATTATCATTATTTTAAACACATTACTAAATCTCCTTTGTTTATATTATTTTAATGTTAATTAAGAATATTATATATATAATTAGCATAATTTAAGTTTAAATATTATGAGGTTTTTAATGATAGGTGAAGATGAAATAAGGAAGTTATCCCTTGAACTAAATATTGATAGCAAAGAGATAACAGAAGTTCTTCGACATCATATTGCTGAATACTACAAAGTTGATTGGATAAGATTTACAGATGATGCTTCAATTATACTTATAAAGTTTAATAATAAGAAGAGAACTATTGATGAAAAAAAGATTTTTGTAAAAAAAGAATTTTTTAAAAAAATAGTTGAGAATACAATTGATTCATTATATGCCTACATTGAAAAAATAAATCTTTTAAATCTACGAAAAAAACTTAATTTGCAAAAAATAGAAGGTATTTATAAAAGTGAAACAGATTCTGTTTTGTTTTATAAAAAAGGAGTTTTACAAAAAGAAATTATAGGAAAAATTAGTAAAAAAACATTAACAAAAGAGTTGGAAAATAAATTTACTATGTATAGATTACAAGGTAATACATTACATAAAAAAGGGTTGATATATGTAGTAAATTGCGTTCCAATTAATTATAAAGTAAAGGATTCTAAAGATGTATAAAAAATTAAAAAAGACAACTTTTTTTCTTCTAATAATATTATTGAACACTGGTTGTATTTCCTCTTGGTTATCAATTGGAGAGGAAAAATCTATGTGTGATAAAGAGACAAAGAGGTTAGGACAATGTGCTGGAATATCTGACATTATGACTAATAAATATAAATACATGAATGAGTATATGAAAGGTGTAACAGATGAAAAAAGAGAAAATTAAAATAAGTATTATTGCAATAAGTTCATTTTTATTTTTTGGTGGTTGTGCTAATAAAGTAAATACAAATAATATAGATAGTAATGAAAAAGATTCTAAGTTAAGAACAGTTATAAATTATGATAATAATGTAAAGTCTAAGGTTGTACCACCTACAGCATTAAAAGCAATTATATATCCTATTGGTGATGAAAAATCAGGTTCTTATACAGATAAACAAGAGGTTTACTATTGGGTAAGTAAAGCAAAGTTTAGAAATGAAAAGAAAATCAAAGAAATAGAAGTTGATTCTAAAATAAAAAAATTTTTAGAAGAATAGGAATATAAAATGAGTGCAAAAATTGATTTATATCCTTTTGTAAAAAGTGTTAAAACAACTCTTAGAAAAAACATTTCAGGAATGTATCAGAATATGTTTAAAAAGTCTGAAAACATATCAAAAGAAAATCTAATTTCTTTATTGGAAAGACACAATAAACCTTCTGATTTTTTAAATTTTAGAACGTATGATGAGTATTTATTAAATTCTGAATTTGGTGAAAAGGCTGCTGAAAAATTTGGTGTTTATCAAATGGCTGATGGTCGTTTTGGATTAATATATGAGTTCACGCCTGGTGGTTATCCTAATTCTAAAACAGAGAAACAATTAGAAAGTACTCTTGAAGAGATAATTAAATATTTTAATTACAAAGATTTATCATTTAATTTTACCTCTTTTTCTTCGCAAAATATTGAAGAAACCCTTGAAGAATATAAACGTATTCATCATTGCAATGTGAATGTAAGAAATAAGCATGTATTAAAAGTTTTAGTAGATGCTGAGGTAAGACATTTAAGAAAATGGACACATAAAAGTTCTTTAGATATTTTTGATTATAGAGTTAGAAATATGAGAAATTTATTCTCAATAATTTTGCCAAAGAAAGCAACTTTTAGTGATATTAAACATATACATAATACTATAAAAGGTAATGCAGCTTCTTTAAAACCAAGGGTTCTTGAAGGTGCAATGTTTATTGAATTATTATATGAAATATTCCATATTAATGAGTATGATTATAGACATTCTCTTGATAAAAAACAAACAATAAATAAATTAATTTCTCCTCCTGGAACACAAATAAATGTTAATAAAGGAAGAATAACTTTTAATAAAAACAACAAACCTACTTACGCCGATATTTATTCTGTTTCTTCTTATCCCGAAGACACTTCTTTATTTACAACAGTAAATACTTTTTTTGATATGTTGAGAAGAAATTTATCTAATCCGATTCCTTCTCCATTTGTAAATAGTTTAACTATAAATGTAAATGACGTTGAGAGAAAAAAAGAAAAATATTTGGATAAAGTAAAGTGGGATTATGAAAGGCTATCTGGTATTGAAATAAAAGAAAAGAAAAAAGAACCTGAATTAGAAGAAAGATTTAGAGAGTGCAAAGAAGTTATTGATAAGATTACAAAAGGTGGTAAATATTTTGTTGATTGTATTTGGAATTTAACAATTTTAGAAAATGACCAACAGAAGTTAACTCGACATGGAAGTGCTATCGTAGATGCCTTTAAAAATAAAGGTTGGAAAATTGTAAGAGAAACATTTGATAATATTGCCTTACTAAAAATGCTTTATACTTTACCCTTACAACATGATGAGGATGTATATACACTTTTAAATAGAACAGTTCCTCTATTTTTAGAAGATGCAATGAAAATAGCTCCAATAATTTCTGATAATATGGGATACGGTTTACCTTATGTTACTTTTTTAAGTCCTAGTGGACAATTACAATCTTTTGATCCTATGGCTTCAATTACAAATTATAATATGGTTTTTACTGGTACATCTGGTTCAGGAAAATCTTATACTATTTCAAAAACACTTTTTGAGTTTCTGTCCTCTGGTTTTAAAATGAGAATTATTGATGTTGGTAAATCTTATGCAGATCTTTGTAAAATTTTTGGAGGACAATTTATTGATTTTGGTGAAGAACATTATTGTCTAAACTTTTTTACACACGTACCAACTGAGAAAAAAACAATTACTGAACAAGATGGTACAAAGATTGAAATTGATGTAATTGAAAAAGTAAATGCTCAAAATATTGTTGCAATTATTGGAATAATGGCGGGAATAAATTTTTTAGTTGAAAATGATAATAAATTATCTGTTGATGAAATTTATTTGAAAGGAAAAATTCAACAAGCAGTTAATTTCGCTTTCAGATACCGAGGAGGGCATACAGCAGATTTAAGAGATGTTAGAGATTTTTTAATGCAAGAAAAAACAAATGAAGATAATGCAGTTAATTCTTCTCTTTTAGAAAAAATGATTTCTGCAATGTATAATTTTGCAGATCCTGAAGGTTCTTACTTTGAGTTTTTTAATGGTCCTGCAACTTTAAAATTTGATAGTGATTTTATTGTTCTTGAATTAGATGCATTAAAAGATTTAAAAGATTTATATCCTATTGTTGTGTTTATGTTAGCACAATTTTCTTTCAATGAATTTTTTATTGAGTATCACAAAAATAAAACCCAACGAAGTATTTTTGGAGTTGATGAAGCTCCAATGATGTTTGGAAATGAAATTGTTGTTGACCTACTAGAAGCCTTTTATAGAAGAATTAGAAAATATAATGGATTAGCATTTACAGCTGCTCAATTAATTACAGATTATAGTAAAAATAATGCAACTAAAGCTATGTATGCAAACTCTGCATGGAGAATTAATAATAAATCTAATGAAGACGCTATTGAAGCAGCAATTAAAGATGGACTTATTACTCCAAATGCAGCTGAGGTAGAAATTTACAAAGCTATTAATCCAAATCCTCCTCATTATGGTGAAATGGTGCTTAAATCTGAATCTGGGATAATGATAAGTAGAGTAAAATCCAACCCTTATAATCACTATATTTTGACACAAAGAGAAGAAGATAAAAAAATAATACAACAAATTGAAAGACAACATGGATTAACAGAAATTGATGCAAGATTATATTTAGCTATCTATAAAGATAAATTATCTGAAGGAATAAAATCAGAAAATATTATCGCATACATTAATGAACTTAAAAAGGCAACATGATGATTAAAGATTCTCTTCTGAATAAATTAAATGAAAAATTTTTTAAAATTGATTTAAGAGCTGATGAAGAAATATTAAATGAGTTTAGAGTAAATATGCTTTATGAAAAACAAATACATGAGTTGCAAAAATTATTGATAAAATTTAAAAAAGAAAAGAATGAGGAAAAGATATATAAAACGTATGAATATTTAGCAAAAAGAAATGACTATATTATTGAAAAACTTTTAAATGCAAAAAGAAAAATTATTTCTCCTCTTACTTCTGAAATGAATAAAGAATTATATATAAAAATTGCTCTTGAATGTGAAGATTTACTTATGAATCCTAGTTGTGGAATGTATTGTGGTCTTGGAGCTGACATAAAGAATCCAAAAAATGATATTACTGCAATTTATGCCTTGTGGAATAATTTAAATAATCATTCCGCAACTACAGGAACAACTAGAGTAGGTAAAACATATAAAATGTTATCCGATATAAAGCAGATTGGAAGAAGAAGAGAAAATTTAATTGTTTTTGATCCAAAAGAAGGTGAAGAAGAAGAAATTCTTAAAATGATGTGGGATACAGCTATAAATGAAGAAAGACAAGAAGATTGGAGACACATATCTCCTGAACGTGTGGATGATGTATTTATGTTTTATAATTTTATCTATGGTTTAAATAATCAAGAAATTTCTTCATTAATGAGTGATTTAGTTGGAAGTGAATTTTATAAAGAAGTTGCATATGATTCTACTCTTGCAATTTTAGAATCCTATGAATTTATACAAACTGCAACAGATCCTGATAATTCTAAGACGGAAGAATATTTATTTAAAGAAATTCAAAAAGCAAGAAATTTAGAAAAATATTTTTCTGAAGAATATGACTTTGATACTATAAATAACGTTGTATCTCCAAATTTTATTGAAACTATAAACTCAGATAATTTGAAAAATGTAAGATCTAAAGAAAACTTATATTTTAGTAGAACTCTTATAACATTGAGAGATATTGCATATTACTTCAATTCCGAGAATTTGTTACAACTTAAAAGTACTGTAGAATTAATAAATGCAACGCCTGAAACTAAAGCTATGAAAGAATCTGCTCTTAGATTATTAAACAAAATTGTAAGTACAGATTCTGGCTTTATGAGTAAGGTTACAAAATCAACTGATGTAATTTTTACTCAATTGACAACTGGACCAATTGGAAGAATATTAAATACATTAAGATGTAATACATTAAGAGATGATTTCTTTAATCCTAACAAATCAATTATGTTACTTGTACAAACCTCATCAATAAAATATAAAGCTATTTCGAGTTACTTATCAAAAATCGTACTTAAAATGTTCGAAAATATGATTGGTAATGTATCTACTTTAGATGAAAAACTTTATAGAAAAATATCTGTTTTAATAGATGAAGCAAATGCAGTTCTTTATCCTGGTATTGAAGATTTATTTAATAAAGCAGGGGGAATAGGTTTAAAATTATTCCTTTATACACAATCCTTCGCTGATTATATACTTAAACTTAAAAAGGATAATGCAAATGTAGTCTTGGATAATATTAATACATACAACCTGATGAGAATGAATGAAGAAGATAGTATTAAAAAAGCAGTTGAAAAAGTAGGAAGTAAACAAAGAGTAATGGCATCTCTTCAATTTTCAGATGCCTTAATGTTTAGAAGTGGTGCACAAGTTACGGAAGTAGCACAAATCCAACACGCTGATTTTTCAACTTTCGAAGTAGGGCACAGTGTTATGGTTCATTATGGAAATATATATTGGTTACAACATCCAGCTATTAAACTTCCAAAAATTAAAATCATTATGCCTGAAAGTAAATCAATGAGATTAAGAAAAGAACTTGAAAACAGAGAATTACAATTTATTAAAGAACTAAATGAACTAGAGAATGTTGCTTAAAGGAAAAATAAAATGGAAGAACAATTTGATTTAACAGAAAATGAAATAAAGCTAATTATAGAAGAACAATATAATCTTATTAGAAATAAAACGATTCTAATAATAAATGAGTTTAATAAAAAACTTATCGAGAGGGAAGAAGTTATCCCTTTACTTATATTAGGATTGTATTCACGTCAAAATATTTTACTTTTCGGAGAAGCAGGTATTTCTAAAACTAGAATGATGTTATTGCTTGCGAGCTTAACGGGATATAAAGATTATAATATAAATATAGCAGAAATTTCAAAACCTGAACAAATGATAGGAACAGTTAATGATTTAAATAATAATGAAGCTAGAAGTATTGTAAATTGTCAAATTGCATTAATAGATGAAATTTTTAAAGCAATGGAAAATGGAATATTACACTCTTTGTTAAATATTATTAGAGAAAAAATGATCACATTAGAAGGTATTGTTAAAAAGCTAGATTTAAAAATGGTTATTGGTGCATCAAACGAATTTGGTACTCATAAATCACTAATACCATTTAACGATAGATTTCCTTTAAAAATTATAGTTGAACGAATAAAAAATCAAGATAATTTTTTAAAATATTGGAATGAAGAATTTGATAAAGATTTAAAATTTGATATAAAAATTACTGATGTAGAAATTGATTCTATTTTAAAATTATCAAAAAGAATAAAAGAAGAAGAACTTGTAAGAGTATTTATTCTTCAATTTAGGCAAGCAATTCTAAAAGATAATTTACATTTTTCAGATAGAGCTTTTGGTGATTCAAAAATTGTTTTAAAGATTGCAGCAATTTTAAATGGAAGAGATACAATTGACATATCTGATGTATTTTTATTTAATTATATGGGCTGGATTGAAGAAACTGGGAAGAAAAGGCTCAATATAATTATAAATGAAATTGTTTTTGGAAATAAAAGTGAATTGCAAACAATTATTATGGATTTTAATAAAAATTTACAAAAAATTGATGATTTAATACAAGGTAAAATCGAGCAAACACTTAATTATCAATATGAAATACATTCAAATGATACTTTCAACTCAATTTCAAAAGAATTAGAAAATATATTATCTAAATATTTAACAGCATTCTCTCAAATAAGTAATTTTAGAAATAGAAGAAAGATAAACCATAGTTTTGAATTAAAAATTAAAAGAAATGTTCTTATAAAGAATTATAAAGATACAGTATTTGATGTAGAAATTTTACTTTTTATTAGAGATAAGGAAAAATATTTAAAAAATCAAATTTTAATATTACAAAATTGGTTCAAAAATAATAAAACATCTACTATTTATTTACAAAATATAAAAAACTTGCAGAAAAATTAAATTTTTCTGCAAAAAAATTATTTTCCTTTTATTCAAACTTCTTTAAGTTATTTTTCCAAACACAAAAACATTTTTTTTTAGTAATTTAATAATTTCTAATTAATTAATATTTTTTAAATTATTTGAATTATTATAATTAAAAATATTTAATTATAATTTAATTATTAAGAGGTTAAAATAATTATTATTTTATATTAGGGGAATATATGATAGAAAGCGATAACGAAGAAGTCAATATATTGATTTTAAATGAAATTGAGGAACTAGTAGAGTTAGATTCCAAATTAATTAATGCTGCATATGATATCAATATTACAATTGGTGAAGAGATTTTAAGTAATACATTACTTAATTTTAATTTATATTTAGAAAATAAGAAAAATTTAAACATAAAAATACAAGATTTAATAAAAACTACATATTTAAAAAAAATATCTAAAAAAATAGAAAAACATTCTAATTCATTATCTTTAAATAGTTATTTTTTTGTAAATAATTATTATATTCAATAAAAATACGACAAAAAAAAATACATTTTATTATATTTTCTTTAAAAATAATTATGTTAAAATCACTTAAAAAGGTAAAAGTTGACAGATTATTATAAATTAAAAATAACTTGTTATTTAAAAAATTATTTTATACTAAAAATAAATACAATAGAAAAAAAACAAAAAAATATAAATAGAAAGAAATATGCAAATTTACTTAATTCTTCCACTACTTATTCTAAATTAAAAAAAGACCTTTATTTAGTAATATCAGAATTTAAAAATTTAAGACCTTATACAACTGCACTCTTTTTATTTTTTGATTTTCTTTTTGAAGATACTAAAATAGAATCAATAAATGAAATAAATAAAGATATAATTATCAAATTCATAAACCTTCATCTTAAAAAAAAACGACATAGAACTAAAATCTCTTATACATATAAAATTCTGAATTTTTTCAATTATCTTGAAGAAGAAAAACTTTCTTTTAATTTTTCGATGAAAGATTTTAAAAATATAATTGATGATATTAAAATTAAAGAAACTAAAATGACTGTTAGTGATATTATAAATTCAAATATTAATATAAAAAATATTATTAGCTTAATTTACTCTTTTTCAAGAAATAAAGATGGTAGTATTAATTATAACAAAAGATTACTACTAAAAGTTATGCTTTATGGTTCTTTTAGTGTAAAAGAAATTGAAAATATTAAAACTAATGATTGTATTAAAATTAAAATTAATGAACATATATGTATTAAAATAAGAAATGAACAAAGAGAAGTTTATATTAAATACACTTTAATAAAAAAAGAATTTGAGTATTCTTACTTAAATAACAAATGTAAAACAAATAATTTATTCTATACAAGTATGAATAATAAGTATTCAAATATTGCAATTTATAAACTTGTTAATAGATTTTTAACTCTATCAGATTTAAAATTTGATTTACATACATTTGTAAATTACTTTCCAATTTTTCTTTTTCATAAAAATCTTTCTATTGAAAATGTACTTTCCATTCTAGGTTATGTTGATCAAAATATTCAAACATTGTATCTCACTAAAAAAAATAAATTATTTCTTGAGAAACAAGAAGTTTTACAAAAATACAATTAATTTTATTTATTTATATTTTATATAAAATATAATATTATATCATATTTATTAAATTTTAAGTTTTAATATTATTATATAAAGAGGTGTATTTTTGAGTCATTTTTGTAATTACATTCAAAATTCTTCACAACTTATATTTTGTCTAATTGAAGGTAAGAAGGTATTTATATCAAATAAAGCTTTTACAGATATTGCAAGAAGTAAAGAATTTGATTATAAAAAACTTGAAAATTATTCATATAAAGAAAAAATATTATTTTGTGAAAAGAATTATATGTTAGATGATTTATTTGACTATAAAGATGGGATACTCTTTTTAGGAGATATTAGTGAATTACATAGTTAGTCTCAAAAAAGATGCTAAATCAATCGAGTTTTATAAAGATAAAGAGCTTGAGATAATAAATGATTGTTTTTCATCTATGATTGTTAAAATTAAAAATATTGTCTTAAAAGAAAATCTATTTATTACGTTTGAAAATAAATCTAATATTGAATTTGAAAATTTAATAAATGCTTATGATTTTAATACTAATTGTATGATTAAATTAATTAAATTAAATATTGATAATAGAAACAATGAAAATACTTTTTTTATAAAAGATATAAATACTAACTCTTGTTTTAATAGATCATCAGCTAGAAAAGAAATTTCTGAAATATCTATAAATTTAATATATAAAGATATTTACAATCAGAAAAAAGAATTATTTACTAAAGGGAATGATATATCTGAAGGTGGCATATCTTTTTTTATTAACTCAGATGAGGTTAATATAATTAAAGAATATTTATCAGTTTCATCTCAAGATCTCAATCTAAAGCAACAAAAGATTCAAATCAAAAATATGAAAATTTTTGATTCAAAATTTTTAGTTGGCACAAAATTTATCTAAAAAGGAATATTTTTGAAATTAAAGAAAATTACAATTGCTTTTGCTTTACTTATTGCAAATATAGCAAATGCAGATTTATATAATGTAAATTGTTCTGCATTAAATGTACGTTCAAATCCTTTTATATCAAATAACAAAATTTTTGAAATTAAAAAAGATACACAAGTTAATGTATTTAGCAAAACATCTAAAGGATGGTGCAAAATTAGTTTTAATAAAGATGAATATGTTTATTGTAAATATTTGTCACCTGTTATAAAAAGAGAAAATTTTAAATTAAATGAAAATATTATTAACTCTGAAACAGATACAGTAAAAGAAAGTTATCTTATTAAGGTAATTGTTAAACTTGTAGATGAGGTAAATAGTTTAAAGAATGAAGTAAATTTATTAAAGGTAAAACATGAAAAATAATATAAAAATTTTGCTAATAGATGATAATAAAACTTTTCTATTAATAACCGAAGCTTTATTAAAAAAAGATGAAATTATTACTGATAAAGATACTTTAAATACTCTAACAAGTGTTTCAGAACTATCAGAAAAAGAACTATTAGATCTTACTCAATATGACGTTATTATTTGTGACTATAACTTAGAAGAAAGATTAACTGGGTTAGATTTTTTAAAGATATTAGATAAATTCAAATTTATTGGACTTAAAATTCTTTTAACATCTGATGAAAGTTATGACTTACATGCAAGAATTAGAAGAGAAGATATAAAATATGTTACTAAAAATATAAATATAGGAGAGCATAGTACTAATTCTATATTAGGAGACATAATTAAAAAATACAGAAATAGTACTATATAACTTACTATTTTAATTTAAGTGATTGTCTAAAGTTTCATTATTCCTTGAAATTCCTTCATATTTAGACAATCACCTAAGTTAATATTACTTTCTATTTAATCTATAAACTTTTAATTTCGATACATATTCAGAATCATAAATTTTAATCCTCATCAATATAATATTTTTTATTTACATTATTTATATAAAATAGTATAATTTATTATATTTATATATATTTAAGTTTATATAATATAACAAAACTCGAGGTTAAATAAATGGATTTTAAAAGAATTTTACAATTAATGATTTTCTTTTGAGAGTCAATATTTTTATTGGCTCAACTGAGGAAACTCTAAAATAAACAATAATGAGGTAGTAGATGAAGAAAATTATTAGTAACAGTTTTGCATTAGCAACAATTTTATTATTTTCAGGATGTTCTGAAGCAATAATGCAACAGGATGTAAAAACTCCAATACAAATACCACAATCTGACAAACATATTTTCAATTATGACAAAATCAAAGATGAATCAGTTAAAGGATTGTTATATGGATTGGAAGCCTCTTTCCCTGGTGGAGGTCAAGTAATGAGAGATTATTTAGCTGCTCAATCGTGCGATGATGAGTTTTACACTAAAAAAACCAAAGATGAATTAAGTACCAAAATTAAAGAATTAGGTGCATCTGTTCAATATGGTACACTTATTGGTTATTATTATGGATTTGATGACCATAAAGCATACAACAATATCATTAACAATTACAAACATATGAATTGTGGCACTGAAAAATATACGCCTGATATTATGAAAGATGAAACTATGAGTGGATCTATTCAGCCAAAAAATTCAGTTAAAAATAATTCATTATTTTTCCCAACAATAAAATTAGAAAAAGGTTGTGAAATAATTAAAGATTCATTGGCAGGTCTTATTACAACTTATAATGGAGAAGAAACATATACTGAAAGAATTACAGAAATAAAATGTAATAGAACAAAGGATAAGAGTTATGAAAAATAGAATTTTAAGTGCAATTTTATTAGCAACTGTTTCTGTAAGTACTTTTGCAAATGAAATAGAAAAAGATCTGATGACTGATGAAATGATGAACAATTTGGAAATTACTACACCAAAATATCATCAACATTTTTATCAAGTAAGTAATGACTATTTTCAAGCAAATAAATGTTCTGATGATATAACTGGTAAAGTAAGTATTGCTGAAATCAAAGAGTTTGCAAAAACATATCAATTTAGTATTTTAATTGGATTAAAAACTCAAGATACGCCAATTACAAAAGCAAATTATCTAGCATTGATTAGTGCTTATAAACTTATGAATTGTGGGAATGAAAAAGCAATGAGTAGTTATATTACTGCTACAAGTAGCATAGCTGTAGAATTAGTAAATAAAAAAGGGAACTGATTTAATATGAATGAAAAGAATTTAAGTTATATGAATTTAATGGATATTTTTTTTGCAAAATGTGAAGAAATTACTAAAAACTCAACTAATACACAAATTATTGAAATTTTACAAAAAAATAAAACTTTAATTAAAGAAATTGCAGCACTTGCTAAAGAAACTACTCTTTTTAAAAAATCTCAAAAAGAATATGAACTATTTAAATTTAATATGTTTCAAAAAAAAGAATTGGAAGAACAAATTATATTTGCATATACACAATTGATGGGGAAAATTGCAAATGCACCAACATATTTACATATGAATAGTTAAGGTTGAATACTAATTTAAATTCCGATGTCTCATAATATTATTTAATTATAATATTATTTAGTTATAATATTATTTAGTTATAATATTATTTGATAAGGTATTTGTAAGTAATAATGAATTTAAAACTAATATTTTTAATACTCTTTTTTATCCCAATTTCCATATCTGCAAACACAATAAACTTGGATGAAACAACAAACTCTAAAAATATTTTAAATTCATCTCAAATATATATTGATAAAATAAATTCACTAGATATCCATGAAATAATAAAACAAGATGATAAATTTATGCCAAATACTAAAGAGAAATTATCATATGGTTATTCACCAAGCTTTAGTGTTTGGATTAAGTTTACACTAAAGAATACAAGCAATAAAACTATAACTAAGGTCTTGGAATATAATAGTCCACTAACTACAGAAGTTATACTCTTTAATTCAAGCGCATCTATAATAAAAAAAGATGGCTTATTTAATACAAATCAAGATAGAAGAACGGTTAATCCTATATTTGAAATAGAATTAACTCCTTTCCAATCTAAAACTTATTATTTAAAAGCTTCCTCATATATAACAACATTAATTATTGAATTAAATTTATTTAATACTAATTATTTTTCAAAAAAAGAAACTAGACATCAAGTTATACTATCATTATTCTTTGGCGCAATGTTAGTTCTTTCAATTTATAACCTCTTTATATTCTTTTTTACAAAAGATATTAGTTATTTCTATTATTCATTATATATAATTGGTATTATTATTCATCATTTTATGTATGTTGGTTTTTCAAATATATATTTATTAGATCAAACATCCATTAAATTTATTACTAATTATGCTGCTTTAATAGTGTCTTTTCCTATTTATTCTTTGGCATTTTACATAAAATTCTTCTTAAAAACTAATCTATATCCTTCTTTAAATAAAATACTCAATTTATTTCTCTTTTTAATACCTATCTCCGTTCTTATATTATCAATAACTGACATATTTAATCAATATAGAAATATTTTTGCATTAAGTTTATTTGTATATTTATTTTTTATAACTATATATGCTACTTATAAAAAGAGTAAACAAGCATACTTAATATTGATTGGTTGGTTAATTATCGTGACTGCTAGTATATTAATGTTTCTATCTGGGTTAGGAATATTTGATTTTACTAAGAACTTATCATATATTGTAGAAATTGCATTTATTACAGAAGCAATTATTTTCTCAATTGCACTTGCTACAAAAATAAATAAATTACAGAATGAAAAAAATATAGCTAATGAGAAGTTGATTTTACAACAAAAGAATGAGAAGATGACCTTAAAAATAGAAGTAGAAAAAAAAACATTTGAATTACAAATACTCTTGAAGGAATTAAATCATAGAGTAAAGAATAATATGCAAACTATAGTTTCTCTTATTAGATTACAAAGTAGAAGTATAAAAGAACAAAAATATAAAGATATATTGATTGTCATTCAAAATAGAATAAATACAATGAGTCATTTACATGAACTACTATATACACAAGATGATACTTTACATGTAAACACTCAAGAGTATTTTAACATACTAATTAATGAGATTAATCATAGTTACAAATATGATATTAAAATTAATATTGTTGTCACAATTCAACTTAAAATGGAATATGCAATTTATTGTGGACTGATATTAAATGAATTAATTAGTAACTCTTATAAATATGCGTTTAATGACAAAAAAGAAGGCATTATAAATATAATATTTAGCCAAAATATCGATGGAATATATACTTTAATTGTAAAGGATAATGGTGTTGGTTATGACCAAAACAAAAAAACAAATACAATGGGAACAATTTTAATTAAAAATTTAGTGAACTACCAATTATGCGGACATATAAATATTAAATCCAATGATGGAGTAAAAGTTATAATTACGTGGAGAGACAATGAAGAAATATAAAATATTAATAGTAGAAGATGAAGTAATTGTTGCTCTTGATATAAAAGATGAACTTGAAATATTAGGATACGAAGTAATTGATCTTGTGACTAATCATACTAATGCATTAAAAACTGTTCAGAATGAGTTACCAGATTTGATTATAATGGATATAAATTTGAAAAATAGTAAAGATGGAATTGAAACTGCTAAAGCAATTTTGCAAATACAATATATACCCATTATTTATTTAACTGCATACACTGATGATATAACCATAGAAAAAGCATCAAATACTAACCCTGTCGGATATATTACAAAACCATTCAAAAATGATGATTTAAGAATATCTCTAAGATTAGCTTTTTCAAAATTAAGTATAAAAACAAAGGATATCAAAATAAAGGAAAGACTATTGCATATCGGATTAGACTATTATATTAATTTAGATAATTATAATGTATATTATAAAAATATATTACTAAAACTTAGTAAAAATGAAATCTGTCTATTGAAACTACTAGTATCAGCGAGAGGAAATATAGTAACTTTTAATCAAATAGAATATGAAGTATGGCCAGATTATCCAGTTAGTAATAATTCATTAAGAAATCTCGTTCATAGGTTAAGATGTAAATTTGACTATAAACTAATTAAAAATGTTCATGGCATAGGATTTAATCTAACAATGCCAAAATAAAATTTTATTCAATCTAGCACTATTTTAATTAAATAATGCTCTTAAAATATTAGCCTTCAACGCTCTAAAATATATAACTATCTTTAGATGTAATTTCATAATGCATTTTTCAGAAAAAATGTGCACTCTTTAAAAATTCTTTAACATAATAAATTTTATATAAGTGAAACTATACCTATTTTTATACCATCCATTAATTACACTTTACTATTTAAATTAAAGGTAAGAAAATGATTAATGTAAACAGAAATATTGCTATTAAGCAATTACAAGAACTAGTTGAAGTAAACTTCAAAAATAATTTGAATTATATGTCAGAAGATTTTAATAATAAACAAAAGCAAGCATTAGAAATGTTTCAACAAAGAATATTTTTGGAAGAAGTGATAGATAATACTATTTCATTTAACAAAAGTTTAAATTGGAATAATACAAATAAGTTTTTGAATTTAACTAAAACAGCAGAAGATCTAATTGATGTCTTTAAACTTCGAAGTAATGTATATTCAAAAATAGGCTATAACAATGAATTCCCAGATATGATAGAAAACTTAAACTTTGATTATTATGATAAAGATTCAGCAATTATTTATTATAAAAACAATAACAAAATTACAGGGACAATAAAAGTTATATTTGATAATGATAATTTCTTGCCTTCTGATGAAAAATACTCATTTGATTATTTAAGAAAAGATTACAAAAAGTTAGTAGAATTATCGAGGTTTATAATAAGTAATGATAAAAATGGCTTAAATCTTGAATTTAAATATTTATTTTCAGGGGTTTATCAGTTATCAATGAATAATAATATTGACTTAATATTATCAGCTTTAAAACAAGAGCATTATAAAATGTATTCCAAATTTGGTGGTATTAAGATTGAAGCAGAACTTGGGGGATATGGGAATATAAATTTACCAGCTTTAGTATTATCTTGGAATCCTTTAGAAATATCAAATTTTTTTAAAAAAGTATTTTTGAATAACCATTAGAATATTATATACATTAAGTACCATCCATTGGTAATTAATGTATATTAGCTAATACTAAACGATTTTTTGCCTCTTCTGTTAAGATATTAAGTATTTTATTCTTATCACTTAAATTTGAGTATGGTTCATCTATTAAAATAGCAGCTTTTTCTCTGGAAAACTCAATCTGTTTTAATATATATTGGATTTTTATTTGTCCTGTTGATTTTTCATTATTTTCTAGATTTACAGGAATGGTAGGAGAATAGATGCAGTCTTGGAAGTAACTTGACAAAAGAGTTAAAAGAGAGCTCTTCCCACTTCCATTTTTCCCCTTTATAAAGTATAAACCTTTTTCTTTTTTGAGTATAAAATTTTCTAAATCTTTTATATTTGAGAATTTTAATTCATTATTAGAGTTCATATCTATTATTGATATTAAGTCAAGGTTAATTCGTTTTATAAGATTATCTTTAATTCCCTTTATAGTATCATCTAAATTTTGTATTTTTAGTATAGAATCTAATCTTCCCTCTAGATTATTTGCAAATGCTAATTCTCTTGCTACATTTAGAGTATGATTTAATATTAAATTTAAAATTGGTAATATAACAACTAACTGTGGAATTGTAAAATTGTTACTTAAGAATAAATAGAAAGTTGTTACAGCAAATATCACAATAACTAATAAAGAAATAAAAGTTATTCTAAGACGATAATATTTTTCCTGAAAAATAGTTTTTTTCTCAACATTTGAAAAAGTAGTTTTAAGATTTTCTAAAAAAAAGTTCTTATAATATTGAGCGTCTACTGTAATTAAATCCCATGAGTGTTCCAACGATTGAGATAGACTATTCTCGGTATCTTCCATTTCGCTCGACAACTTCTTATGCTCTTTTGCTATTAGCTTAATACTAAATACTACGAAAAATAATACTATAATTACTACTATAACATATATAATTCCATGGATATAGTATAAAACTGCAGTTGATGCAATAAGAACTGATAAACTCAGCACTAAATGGAAGTAAAAGTCACAATATTCTTTTGCTATATAAGAAACATTTGTTCTTAATAAAGCAGTATATTTATTTTTTTCTTTTGTCTCATGGAAAATAAGTTTCTTATTATTAATGTAAGCTAAAAAATTATTTAATAATAATTCTCTTGAATATATTATAGAATGAACAAGTGATAATCTCATTGGGTAAACAAAAAGAAAAGATAGTCCTAATGTAATAAAGAATATTAATAAACCTAATAATGTAATATCTTTATTTTCTATAATATAATATAATACAATATAACTAGCACTATTCATTAGACTAGCCAAAAAAATGAATATATACCCATATATTTGATATTTATTAAATAAAAGATTAAATTTAATATTCTTTTTAGTGATGGGCTCGAAATTTTTATTAATGTCTATCATATTTTATTCCTCTGTAATATTCTCCAGTCTATGTTGTCTTTAGGGTGGAATTCTAAGTTAAAAAAACAATAAAAAGGTGTAAGTTTTAAAACACTAGTTTTATATCCTATTGATTTTAAAAAAGAAGAAGCATGTCCCAAATCAATTAATGCTTCACAGTATGCCCAGTTACTTTTGTATCTCCATTGATAATTGTGAAAATAGCAAACAAGTACAAGCCTATTTTTATTTATAACTAATGTTCTTATAGAACATATTCCTCCTAGTGAAGGGAAAAATCTTTTACTATATTTAGAATGTAAATTAGGTTTATATTCTTTCATATAATGAACAATTGGACCAAAAGTATCAGTAGAAAGTTCAACTTTATCTTTGCCTAAATCATAAGCATTGTTTATAGAGATCGCTTTGCTTATTGTAGTTTCTTTATGAATAGGTATTCTTTTCTCAATTAGTTTATTAATCTTAAAATGTTTATCTTTAGAATAATCTAAAAAAGATATGTCACATGCAATATCTAAAAAAATTTCAAATGTTAATTCATTATTTTGAGATTTATGATTATTCAATAAATCTCTAATATAATACATATCTGAACCACTGACATGATGAATTACTATATCTTTATTATAAATCTCAATAATTTTATTTTTACCAATAAATAACATTTATCCAACTGATATTAAATATAAACAACGGGCAGAATTTTCAAGTTCTAATAAATCACTACTTTCTTTATCTAAGATAGCGGGTGAGATAAAGTAACTTTTATCTAAATAAGTTGCATTCATTAAAAAATTTTGTGCCATTTCTCCTATATTAACCATAAGCGTACGATAAGCTCTTGGATGTTGATACCTATTCATCATTCTATCAATATGCGCTGTTATTAATATAGATATTGAACCTTCTATTGATCTTGATTGTCCTGCACAAGAGGCAACAAGTTTTTGGTCAAAATCATCATTAGCTGGTAGTAAATCTAGGGTAAAATCATGTACATTAAAATGATATAAACCACATTTTAATGAATTGTCCGAATGCCTAACATAGATATAAAATTCTAATGGAGTAAAAAGGCTAGATCTAATAAGACTTGGATTATTATCTATCTCTTCAAAGCATTTTACTCTATTTTTATGATTTAACATATTTGATGCCCACAATAAATGACTAATTTCATTTAAAGTAATTGCATTCTTCGTAAACGGTTTAAATGATGATCTATTTTGTACAACATGATCAAATGATTTACCATTTTCAATTAATTCTTTTTTTAAGACATATGATTCTATTGAAGGTCGAGTATATTTGAGTTCATTCTTATGCCAAGTTATTTCATCTTTCGTATATCTATCTTCAAACTCATTCTCAAGTTTTTCTAAGTCATCATTTTTATGATGAACATCATCCCAGTGTTCCATCTGCTGTGAAGAGAGATGATAAAAAAGTGATCCTGCCCATCCATTATTAATCCAATAATTTGCTGCTTGAACATAATCTTCAGTATCAATTACTATTAATTTAGAATTAATCAAATTGTTAACTGTATTTATTACTTCTGATTCATTACCATCTATAAAGTCATTTGATATTTCAAGTAATTTTTTATATGAAACAGGCCAATTAGCATCACAAAGTAAAGCTAAATCGGCAACGGTTATAGAAATATTATTTTTATGATAATGGTCAAAAATAGAACAATTTTCTTCAAAAGAAATATCTTTAATTTCTAACGTAGGGTTTACTGTGTATAACATTCTTATGCTCCTAGAATCGTTGCTGCCATTAAAGGCTCGGATATATTACAATTTGAAGATTTTAAAAAGTCAAGTGAACTATTATCAGGCTCATATGAATGACTGCAAGAGTATCCCAAAGCAGTTGAAACATCTTTAATTCCATTTAATACATGACCTAAATCCATATGAATAACTCGATAAGTTCTTTGATCTTTATAACGAAATATAGTTCTTTGAGGTGTTTGCGAATATAATAAACATATCTGAGGTTCAAATTTAATTCTATTACGCATTATATGTGCTGAAGATACAACAGAATCAAAGTGCAAATTTCCACCTATTTTTATCAGTGAATGTTTCAAATGATCATAATAATAACATTCAGCTACATCTTTTGATATCTTTTTAATTACATATACGTTTGTTGGATGATTATTCCCACCAGAAGGAACAAATTTTGATATTCTCTTTCTTTGAATTAAATCAACAACTGTATTTCGAACTCCTACCGTATATTTAAGTATTTTTAATAAATCAGAAGTTTCAAGTACTTTCTTTTCATTTTTCTGAAGAATTGGCTTATAAATTGATGTAAATTTTGAATTAACACTATCAGTATTATCAGATGATAATGTATTAGATTCATCAAGAGAAGTTAATACAGAAGGTAAAGAAGTTTCATTATTTATATATTTATTCATTGCCTTAATATCTTCTTTTTGTCCATCTTTAGAATAATCTAAAAATCTTTGTTGACAGCAGGTACCATGATAATGACTCAAAAAAGTATTCATTCCTGGTAAATTCACATAATCTTTTATAAAATTAACAGTATCTTGACATTCTTTTTTGAAGATACTTTTAATTTCATCAAATTTAGGGTTATTAAAATCAAAAATATTATTTAATTTAATTTTAGAATCCTCTGAATATTGTTCTAAATATTTATAAAAGCATAATAAACCCAAAAAACTAATTTCATATGAATTCCCCGTACTAAAATTTAAAACTGGACCTGTATCATTTAGTGAAATAAAAAATTTATTATTTAATTTCTTCAACTTTTTCCTCCGAAAATATATAAAAGATAGCTAATAGACTTCTATTAACTATCTTTAGATTGTAATTGCTAATTAATTAACAACTAAAAGTAGAACCAAATCCACCTTGCCGTAATGCTTTTTGAACTTTAACTTGTTCAACTTTTACTGATTTAGCAGAAGTATTTTGAAGTTTTTTAGCCAACTTCACAAATTTAGTGTTTGTTTTCATCGTAATTCTCCTTTTTTTTTGTACATAAACAATATAAATAGTATATGTACTTAAAGTATTGTAATAAACATATGTTAGAGTTTTTGTTATAGTTTTGTATTTTAGTTGTAACATAAATTTATCTCAGAATTAAAGAATATAACAATTCAGTTAATTTCAGAAATCTCTATAATCCTCTACAAAAGGTTACGTTCAAGATATATGTAGATTTTTAACATAAAATATTCATATTAATTAATACGGAAAATCTTAAATATATAAAACATTTGACCAAATAAAAATTCAAATAATTTTTTTACAAAAAAAAGAAATTTTTAAAAGATAAATTAATAGACTTGATTAAAGTATTTGATAATTTCAAAAATATAAGCAGTATTACAGTAATCAGTATCTTAAAAGAATAAAGCAAAGTTTAAAAAATGTTTGAGTATAAGGATAGATTGGATATTGATTATTAAAATAATAAATTATGGAATTAATTGTACTATATTGGAAATTTAGTTAATTTATATTTAAGAGTGAACTCTTTACCACCATAATAACTTTAAAATAATACACAAATTCTCTAATATAATATCTCAATAATCTCGATTATATTAGATTTTGTTTCTTTAAGTAATTAAGAAGACTCTTTATTTTAAATTAAATTTCAAGATAAGATTAAACTAATCTAGTATTTATTATAACACTTAAATTATTACTGACTTATCAATGTACTAAAAAATGATTGAATCATATCTATTTTCTATGTATTATTTAACTTATAACCTCTCTTTGATTTTTAATTAATCTATTTTAAAAATATAACTATCATAAAAAAGATTATATTTACATCCAGAGTAAAAAGTTGCTTAATAGTTTTCATAAATTTTTCTAATTTGTTAAATGATTCTACAGATATTTGAAAGTATTATTTAATCGAAGTCTTCTTCTTTTACAAAAAAAGTAATTATAAAGAAAAACATTTAAAGGGAAAGAAATAAAAAGGACCTGATACAAAGTTTTAACTGTGGTAAATTTTGAAACAGCTACTCCTGATAGTGGAATATTGACTATTAATGATTTTAAAGAAATATTAAATATTGTACATCTTGAAAATGAAGAATTTATTTTTAATACGTTTGAGAGAAAGATAATATTTTAAATTAAAACTCTATTATCGATTTTTATTTTGCACTAGTAGAAAAAGATTTAATAAAAACTATTGTAAAATCCTTAAAAAAAGGCACTTAAACTATGAAAATCCTATTATTAATTTTTATTGAATATGACACTTCAATTCCATTTTTTAATATGGAACAGCCTAAAGGTAAAACAAATAATATTGACAAATATGGTAAATAAGAGATTGATTCTTTTGCTTTTTCTTCACCTACTGTTTGTTCAGGAATAACCATAAGCGTAATTATAAATAATATAATTAATCCTATACCAATTATTATATATTTATACTCACTTTTTCTTCTGAACTCTTTTATTATTTTTCCTAGATCTATATATTTTTTCATTATTCACTTTCGCAGTAATTCATATCTGCATTTTTAACTCTAAAAGAGATTAAATAAACAGAACTACTATTAAAATATTCTTTATAAAATTCAATCATTTCTGAATTATTATTAAATCCAAATTCTTTATATCCAAGGTAAGGAGCTTCTTCATCTAAATTAATATCTTCAAAAAAATGAAGTGTTTCTCCAATTTTATATTTATTCATAAATAAAATTACTTTTCTTTCAGATTTCAATACTTCAACTATATGCTTATCATCAATTATATATTCCCCAATTTCAATTGGAGAGTTTCTAAGAGAATAAACTTTAGAACCATTTATAACCTTTTGTATAAATCTTTTATCTACATTTAAACATTTCACTCATTTATTTCCTTTTAAAATATTAACATTAATATGTAATTAATTCTATTTCCTAATACTTTTTATAAAGTTTATTGTATCAAGTAATAATTCTTCTGAAATTTCATATTCTTTGCAAGTTGCTCCCAGTCTAATAATTTGATACTGTTCTTTCTTCTCTTTAAGTTCTTCTTCTGTTAATACTCTAGTACTTGTTGGCTTTGGATTTTTATAAGTTTGTTGTAGGTTTCTTTCTGTTATATGAAATAAGTTAGAAACTGTTTTATCTGTTAGTTTTTTAATTGTCACTTTAGCTCTTTATCATTATTTTAAATTATTATCTTTTTTTAGTTTTTCAATTTTTTTGTTTTGAACAATATTTAAAGCTAGTAATAACAATATTCCTATCCAATCATAATTTTCAATGATAAAATCCATTTAAGTTCCTTTAAAAGTTTTATGTTCTAAAATTAGATTAAGGGAGAGTAGCCAAAAGGCTACTCTAATATGATTTTTAAGAGGGTTGCTAATAGAACGCCAATTCTTAGCAACTTCTCTATCCAATCAAGTATCTTCATATGAAGCTCCTTAATCTTATTCATGACTAATGATTTTTAAAAAGTTATAATCTCATTTTATCACTAAATTACTTTTAAATTATTAAAATATAGTAATATATTTCTCTTTTTGAGATTTTATAACTGCATTATATGGTTTTCATCTTTTGTTAGAATTCTAAAATTATTTATTCTATTAGTAACTATCTCGTTATCTTTTCTATAAACTATTACATTTTGTTCAATATCAAAATTAAGTAAAACAGCAGATTATTATTTCCTTAGAGTTATTAATTCCAAGTTTAATATTTGAATTTTTTGCAAATAAACTTAATAAAACTTTCTATAGTTCCAGTAAATAATTCTTCATAGCGTTGATTATAATCATATATAATATTTATTTCATTTGTCTCTAAATTGATTGTATATACATATCCTGCATCTTCAGTAATTATCTCACTGATATCATTTTCTTCTTCATTAAAAATTCGCTTACAAGAATTAGCTATAATTTCAAAATTAGAAATATCTGTAGCAATTATTTTATTGATTAATGATCCTTTCTCTAAACTATAATAAGATTCTGAAATTATTTTTTTTATTTCATCAACCTCAGAATTTACTAAAATCTTAAGTGTTACCTTATTATCATTATTTTTAAAAATCATTTGTCCTGGAATATTAGCTTGCATAGTCTATCCTTTCATCTTGTATTAATATCTTTAATATTTGAATTTCTTCCTCCTTATTTAATCTAACAGAAAAAGTTGGAATATTTAAAAATGTTAACAATTTTGCTTTTTCCAAATCATTGTTTTTTCTCTTTATTTTTTCATAATATTCATTTTGATTTAGTTTTTTAATATTCCTAGTTAATCTAAATAAAGAAAAATTCAATGAAAGCTTTTTTCTTTTTATTATTAATTCTTTGTCCTCAAGTGTTCTATATTTAACACTTTGACAAGAAATGATATATTCATTATTATCTGTATCCTCGTTTTTTAATTTATTTACAAATTGTTCAACACGTTTTACAAATTCCAAAGATTCATTTGTGTTCTTTATTAAATTCCATTTTGTAAATATTGTTTCTTTTTCATTTTTAGAAACTTCTATTCTAAATAAATTTTTCATTCTTTACCTTTTTTTATTTATGCCTAAGTTTATATCAAATTTATTGATTTGTCAAGTAATTGTATATTTTTAGTTGACATTTTATTGTCTTTTGTTATAATTTATTTATTTTAACAAGGAATATAATGAACAAACAATATAGAGAATTAGTTGAAAGACTTGCAGAATTAAACATTTCTTCATTTCACCAATTAGATCACATAAATTCTTTTTTAATGTCTATTGATTCAGATGAAAAAGAAATTTTGATAAAATTTGATAGTAATACATCAATAAAAGATAAAATACTATTTATTGTTTATTCAGATTTAAATTATCTAATTTTGAAAAAGTATCTAAAAACATTAAATTACAACTACATTGCAAAAGAAAAAAATTGTTCAAGACAAAACATTTACAATATGGTACAAAATAAAATCAAAAAATTACAGATAATAGTTGATAATTCTCATGAAAAATTTGATGTTAAGACTTTTTTATTAAATAAAAAGTAACTTAAAAAATATGAGCAAAAAATACACAAAATAAAGAATGTTATAAAACACTTAAAATTAATATGACGGACAGAAACGCTAAATAACAAGAGAACACAAATATTAACAAACTTAAATATTTTTTAAAATTAAGTTGTTGGTCATTATGTCTATAATATAAATATTTTTTTTAAAAATATATCCTTAACTAAATCTTAAATAATAGTTGTCGGTCATAAGGTCTTTAGAAATTTATGTAATATGTTTTTTATTTACATTATAAAAAAAAACAAAAGTTATTTTTTTTTGTAACTTAACTAGAACTTAAATAACACTTGTCGGACATTATGTCTTAAATAGATTAGTATATTTATATTTTTTTTTCTTTATTAAAACTTAAAAATTATATATCGGACATAAAGCCTATTATAGTATTTGGGAATATTAAAAAATACTTAAAAACATGTTGTTAGACAAATACTCTAAATAAAATATATTTAAATATGTAAAATAAAAAAAAGATTGAAATAAAAAAGAAAAGAAAGCTTTTGAAAGAAAAAAATTAATTAATTCGACAAAAGCAAGTAACACCCTTTCCTTTAAATTTTATATCTAAATGTTCTTCCAAATAAGCCTTAGATTCATTACCACCTAAAAATTTCAAATTTGTTTGAGATTCTAACCAATCAACGATAGTTACATTTTCTGCAAGAAAAGTATTTTTATATCGTCTTATTTTTCTCCCTCCAGAATCAAAAACGTCATTTCTCATTTGGCTTAATGCAGAATAGTCTAATACAGAAGAATGTGGGTTAGAAGAAGACCAGTCATTTAGAATATCACGCATTTCATATGCAGAATCAGGCAGCTTAGAATACTGTTCGCTTTGTTCAGATGAATTGAATGACCATCTACTTATTTTAGCACCAATTAACATTTTTTCTAAAGTATTTATAATTTTTTGACAATCGCCTGCAAGATTTCTTTTTACAGAGGTTCTTATATAAATATCACATTTAGGAGCATTTTTTGTAATAGGATCATTTGTTCTTAAATTAGCTCTTAATAAAGCCTGGTAAACTTCATCAAGTAGTAGAGATACTCGAAATTTATATACTTCTCTTAAATCTTCAACTTTTTGATGTTTATATGCTTTTGAATAATAAAAATGATTAGGTTTATAGGGTAGGGTAAGACAAAAAACTTTATTACATTTTTTTAAATCATTTCTTCCTGTTAAATTTCCCCAATGTTCACAAAAAAATGTACGATCTAAAATAAGATTTGCTCGAAAATACTCATCTAAACTTTTATTAGAAATTATTAATATATTATCTTCTTTCGTTGTTTTACTTAATATTTCTTTTTGTATAAAATTTTTGAATTTTTCAATTTCATCAATTTTATCTTTATCAATTTTTGCTTTTAATTTTGAATTAGGATTGATCATATAAGAAGGAACATCAATTTTCCCCACACCTTCATTCTCTTCAGATGCATAAATTGTTACTTCATCATATCTTTTTGCATCTAGGTGTACTCTTAACCTTTGTGCTTTTTGTTTATTAATATAATGTATATATTCATGATTTATAGTTGCAGAAGCATCAAGAACAACAAAACCTTTATTAGAAGGGATACGATCTACGTTAGAACTTATTACAATTCCATCTCCTCCTGAATCAATGTGGAAAAAATTTGATTTAACTAAAATTGAAAGGTCCACAAGATAACTATCTAAATTTACATTAGTAATTTGAACATTGTTGCAAATTAGTTCGATAAATTCTTTATCAAAACAAACATCTAAATCATGATCTTGTCCAAATACATTTTCCGAATTATGAATTTTTGTTTTATTTTGTTCTTCAGTTACTTTTTCACAAAACTCTGTAAATTTTGAGATTACTGTTATTAATTTTGTTAATTTTTCTTTTATTTCATTTTGTTTATAAAAAGTTTTTAGACTTTGTAAAGCTCCAATTACTAAATATGATTGAGATTGTTTAATTAAAGCTTTTTCTTCAAAATCAATAGCTTCATCGACTGCAAAAAAGTTTCTACTTTCACTTAGTAAACTATCTTTTGCATTAAATGTCATTAGGTGTTCCGTTTCCCCTGAAATTACTGCTTTTCTCAATCTTGCATGAGTAATAATTAATATTTCTGCATTATTGCAATTTTTTTGATTTACATCACTTGTATATTCTACTTTATTACCTTCTTCATCTTCAATAATTTCTTTGTCTTTTGCAAACATTATTTTAGGTCTAGGAAGTTCGTTTTTTTCATCATTTTTATCAATTAATATATTTAAAAAATTTTTAAAATCTATGCCATTTTGAATAGTGTTAACAACAACTAAAGATGTAAAGTTCCCTTTTGTTTCAACGAGTTTTGTTTTTATAAAATGTGCAAGTGATGTTGTCTTTGCAGCTCCAGCTGATGCACTTATAATATGTATAGTATTAAAATCAAATTTAGATGCATCTAAATAAGATTGGAACATGATTTCCCAATTTTCATACATTTTTTCAGAGTAACCATATTCAAATAGCCCATTCCATACATCTTTTAAAAAACTTTGTGCTATTTCTTTTGCCTCTTTGCTAATAGGTAATTTAATATCTAAATCAGCAGGAATGATTTCAAAAGTTTTCCCTCCATGCAGAAACGAATGTATAGATTTAGAACCATTAAAGCTAATATTTACAACAGCATTTGCTTCAGTAGGTTCAACAGGGTCTAAAATATATTGTCCATCATTTTCTAATGTTAAATCTCTCGCAAGTAATTTATCTCCATTCGGAAAATAAATCAAGTCGTCTTCATAAATTACCCCTGAATTACCTGTTTTTGCTTCAATGATTTTTCTTGCAATTTCAAAAGATATATTTGTACTTTTTGCTAATTCTTTTGCGTGTTTTTGTACATATAATTCTTTCAATTGTAACGAAGTTGATTTAGCTCCATTTTTAGCTTCAGATTCAATTCTTAAGCCTTCCCCGATGTTTGATTCCATATCATCTACATTTAAAAATGTACCATTTGCATTAAAAATTCTAATGTCTCGAGGTAAAAGGGTTAAATTCTTTCCTTCAATGTTCGGGATTGCTTCAAAAACTAACCGTTCTGGAGATAAAACGGATGCATCAAAAATTGTACGAGAAAGTATGCTACCATCAGCGGCCCATTTAATTGCACCATGTCCTTTAACCCAGCAACTTCGCCATAATAGTTCTTTAAACCTTTCAACACTACCTTTAATTATCAAATAACAATGATAACCACCTTTTTTATATAAAGTTTTTTTTGTTTCTTTATCTACGACTAAAGCAGAGGTAGATTTAGAAATCATCATTTGTGTGTTTTTTATAGCTGGTTCTATGTCTTCAAGAACATCTTTATATTCTTGTGCTGTATTTACTTCAGTAATACCTTCAAAAAAATCATAATCAAGCATTACTAAGTTGAAATCATTATTCCATTTAAAATTTTCTTTACTTCGTGCAAGTTCTTTGCTTCGAGATTTTGGTGTTATTTCTCCTTTTAACTTATCTTTATGTACTCCAAGTCCAATTGCTTCATATTTTGTAAGCTTTAACAAGATTTTTTTTAATTCCAAAAGATTTTTTATTTTTATCGTTGAAAAATTGCCACTCGTGAAATATGCATTAGAATATTTTTTACCATCTTCAGTAATTGTTTTATTTAATGCTGTTTTACTTTTAAATTTAGTAAAATTAACTTCGAATTTTTTACTCTTTGTTCTTTCTTCATCCAGTTTTGCATCTAATTCGAACAAATTTGTTTCTTGCATCATTATTAAAAAACCTTTTTTTAGTATATATATATTTTATCAAAAAAATTTTAAATTGAATAGTTGTTTTTTCAAGAACCTCATTCATTTCTTTTATAATTACATTATTAATTATAGAATTTTTCATTTTAATTTAACTCCTGTCTTAAGTCTTCTTTTTTGGCATCTTTTTCATAATCTTGTGCTAATTGTGTTAATAAAAAAGAAGTTCTTATATGAGTAAATCTTAGTTTTTCTGAATATTCACTATATTCTTTTGCTTTTTGGGATTCTTGCTCTCCTCCTTCATAAGCACCTCTTGTAGTAAAATAACTTCCTCCAGGATATTTTTTCTCATGCCAAAAATAGTATCCTAACATTTCATTATCAAATTCTTCTAAAATATCTCTAGTTATTTCATTTGGAAAAATATCATCTTTCCCTTTTGGTGACTTTGATAATAGTTTACCAATTTCAATATAGCTATATTTTTCCCTATCAACTTCTTTTGAATATTTAATAGCTTCATCGATCCAATTTTTTAAAGTTTCATAATTAATATCCTGAGTATCTTCATATTTTTTAAATAAAGTTACTCTTTTCAATAGTTCTATTGCATTATTTGCTCTATTTTTAATTTGCCCTTTGGTCAATGTTGTGTCTTCATCTTTTTTATTTTGAGCGTTATATATAAAAGTTACTAGTTCAATAAATGATTTTGGATTGGTAATAATCTCTTTTTCTAAAAAGATTGGATTAAAGTTTTTTAATTGTAAATATTTCCATTCTATAAGTCTCATTACTTCATTTTCTACTTCTAAATTTTGTAGTAATTCAATCACTTCAGATATGGAATGTGTATCCAATCTGTTGTTTTCAATATTTGGGTCTAATTCAATTAATACTTTCGCAATATCACTAAAGCTAAAATCTAAGCCATGCTTATTACCTTTTTTCATATGATGACTTAAAAAATCTATACATTTCATATGCTGTTTATAGCGATATAATTGTTCAAATATCCATTTAATATATTTTTTATCTGATTCTTCTAATCTATAATACCAATGTATATTTTTCCAATAATATTCTTGTATAGTAGTATTTTGTTTTTTTAAAGATTCAAATGCAATTGAGTCAAAATTTATAGCAAGTAAAATTTCAGCTTTTTGAATATCATTTAAACCGTCAAGTATATTTTCATTGAACTTCATACTTGCAACATAATTTTTTGCACATACATTTAAGTATCCATCTTGCATATCTAACCATTTAAATATTTCTATTTTATATTTTTCACCTGTTGTTTTAAAAATTAATCTTCCAATAATTCCTGGCATTTGACTTATTCTTATAAGTTCAACTAGCGTATCAAAACCTTTATTTTCTAATATATTTTGTACAGCCTTTACTCTTTCTTCTTCAATTATTGTTTCTTCTTCTTTATATCTATTTCTATTTTCTTTTTCATAAGGAATCGGATTCAATAAATTAATACTTCCATTGCCGAATAAATGATAATATCTATGTACTAAATTATCAGGTTCTATGAAATAAAAAGCATTTTCAAGCTTTTCTAAACATTCTTCAGATATTTGCCAATGAGGAGAATCTGTAAATTTTCTATGATTATGTATATTTTCTCTTAATTTTAATGATAAAATTAATCTTTCATCATCTGAAAAAATTTTCTTATCTAATTGTGTAAATTTATTTAAAAATTTTATACAATATTCTTCACTAAAGCTAGTTATATTATCAAGTACATCTTTCCATCGTAAAGTATTGTTTTCTACACTTTGAAATAATATTTTAAAAATATTCTCATTATATGTATTGTATTCTATATTTGTAACTTTTTTAGTACTATCAACATCCCAATTTTGATATTTGGGTTTAGATATGCCTGAACTTACACTATGATTATTTGGCAATATTCCAATTAATAATTTCCATGTAGTGTCAGGAAATTTTTTATATGCAATTTGTTCAAGTATTTGTACTTTATCACCGTAAGACACGCTGCTATAGTTTATCCATCCTGCAAAAATTTCTTTTAATGTATTCATTGGAGAATTGGAAATTTTGCTTTTTATATTAAGTTCACTTAATCTAATTAATATTAAAGTAACTCTTGCTAAATAGTCTTTATGCCAAGATACTGTTTCTAATGCCCAAAGTAAATCACAATGAAAACAAGTTCCCATAGCCATATCACCTGGATCTTCAAACAACTCTTCTATCTTTGTATCGCTTTTATTGTTTAAAGTTTTTTCAAGTGCTGTTATAAAACTATTTGGACTTGCTTCAGCTAATAATGATAGAATACGGTCATATGAATACCAAGATTCAACGTTTAAATTTGATTCAAATAATTCTTCTAACCAAAAATCAATGGTATTACTGATATCACTTAGATAATTAAGATTATCATTGCCAAATACAGAAATTAGTGCTAGAGTATCGGCTAAACTTTCTCTTATTAAACCTGAATGATTTAATGTTTTATCATAAATATGTGCACTCCATCTTTCTTCCGGAGCAAGTTCAAAAGATGGATCTATTTCACTAAAAACACTAATAACAGTTTTTTTTAATTTATTCATTTGAGTATTTGGTATTTTATTTGCAATCAAATCCCATAAATTTATTTTTGAAATTACTTGCCAAACATTTCCAACAAGCCTAAGTGGTGGGTTTTTTTCAGCTTGTAATAAATAAAGTTGTTTTTCAAACTCCTCGTAATTTAATCCTGATAGACTTTCAATAGCTTTTGTATCACTATCATATTTACTATGCCAACTATTTATAAAGAGAATAGTTGTCAAGATATTGATGTCATATTTATCTACCCATCTTGGGATATTTTTTTCATATGGCTCTAAAAGAGGATGGTTGATAATAGCATGTATGAAGCCTTTTGTTTCATTATAAATTTTCCAAGCTTTATCATTTTCAAATTCCATTTCTTGCAAAACTGTAGTTATAAATAGTTTTTTCATTTTCTGAAGAGTAATACAATTTTTATCTTTTGTGTCAGATGATTCTCTAGCTTCGATAACAAAATGTCCTTTACTTATTGTATAACCAATGTTATCTGGAATAAAATTTTTGTAGATTAAAATTAAACTATTATTAGTTTCAATAATTCTATTCCATGTAGCTTGTTCTGTGACAATGATAGTTCGGTTTAAAAATCTAATATCTTTTTTTATAATATTAATTATAAAGGCATAACTTTCTTGTTCACTAGCTGATTTAACCACGATACGAGAAGGTTCTTTTAATAAAAAATTTTTTAATTTTTCGATTTCTTCTTCTCTTTGAAATAATACTAAATTTGGAATTAATTGTATTTTTGTTTGTGTTACCCACATATCACAGGCTTGTTCAACATCAAAACAACTCGATGTTCTTTTAGACAATATTGTTGCAAACCATCTATGAACAGCAGGGGCAAGGGTTAACCATGTTTCTATATCATCAGCATTGATACCTTGAACATTTTTCCATTTATTTTCTGTATTCTTTTCTTCTTCAAATTCATTTTTTTTAGACCATGTTCTAGTTGTTGCAAATATATAAGTTTTATTTTGATCAGCTTCATTTTGAGTTCTTTTAATATAATCATTATTGGCTTTTAAATTGATTGAAGTATTAGTTCCAAATTCTAAACAATTGATTCCTTCAGATATAAATATATTTCCTTTTGAAACATTTATTATTCCATCCCATCCCCCAGTTAAAATACTATCTCCAGTAGGTATATGAATATTTTTTAAATCAACTGTTGCTAAAATCAATTTTTTTATTAATTCAGGTAAAAGCTCTTGTGCTTTTCTTGTATTTGAAGATGTCCATCTATCTATTTCATTTGCTGTTACATACCAACTCATTAAAAACCTCTAAATTTATGTTTTACTAAGTATCTCTTCCCCAAGTTTAACAACCTCTTTATCTGTCAAGTCTGGGAAAAAACCATTTACATAAAGAGTTATATTTGTATAATCTTCACAATTAATTTTTTTCTCTTTAATCATAGCATTTTCAAGAAAACCATATAAATAATTAAGTCCCTCATCAAATGTTATATATTTGACAATTGACTCATCCTTCATTTTTTTTAACTCAAGTATATATTGACAAACCCTAACCATGTTCTTAATATCATTATGAGAATTATAAGATAACTTCTTTACTTCATCACTAGTTTTAGAATTAGTAAATTTAAAAATTTTCCTTAATTTATTATTAGCATATAACACACCCAAAGCACAATATACTATTAAAGAACCAATGGCAACATTGTTTTCAGAAGCAATTTTAAAAATATTTTCTTTTATTGCTTCCTTTTTTTCTCTTTTAATAGGCTGATATAAAATCTTATGTAGTTTTTCTATAAATACCATTTCATTTTTAGATTCTTCATAGTTTATTACATCCCAATTCGCTTTTACAATTTCATTTATTTCATTTAAAATAAAAGAATCATTAACAAAAGACCTATTAAAAAATCTTTTTACAATCTGTATTTCATTTTCAATAGTTTTTTTGTTTTCAATTAAACTTTCATATATTCCTTTTGATCCTTCTAAAAATGCAAACATTGGATTAATTTTATTTTTATGATGATTTAATTTTCTGAGCTGCTGTTTTCTATTATGTATCTATTTTTTCATTTCTAATTAGTTTTTTACAAGAACTTATAACATTTCTATCTATAATTATCATTTTATACATTTGATGATTATATAACACTTTAAGTTAAATTTTTTAAAATTTATTCATATCTGTGATATACTTAACATTATTAAATATATGAGAGTATGGGATTTTATAATAATTTAATAGTTTATCTAAAGAAGAAAAACCTTTAAATAAAACTTTATTGGGAATTAGATAATTATTATTATAATAGTTTACAAGTTCAATTATACATTACGAGATAATTTATTTCAAAACCAAGAACTAGTAAAACTAAGAGATTGGCTTCTTCCAATGCTTATGAATGGGCAAGTAAGGGTTAAATAGATCAACATCATACATTAAAAAATGGTAATTATTTAGTTAAAGAAGTTGTATTAATTAAAAATAATAAATACATAATTATTCCTGATAATCTAGAGAAATTAAAATGTGGAAGAGAATCAATTTTTATAGTTACAACAGATATTGAAAAAGGGAACATATGCATGATAAAATTATTCTAACTGAAGAATTAAAAATTGTAGATTTATTTGAAAATACAAATAAAGAGTTTGGTTTTGGAACAGAAGATAATCAATCACAATTCTATAAAGATGAAAATAAATATATATTAGAAACACAAATTGATTCTACAAAAACTAACATGGGTGAGATATCAATGGATGGAAAATGTTTCAATTTTGATACTTTTGAAATACTAATAAATAGTTCCCTCCCAAAATCATGGAATTATATAGATCCAATATTAATTAATGTTTTTGATTTTCAAGAAAAACATTTTAAAGCCGTAGATAAATACTATAGGTGTATCATCCCAAATTTAAAAAGTATGAGATTTGATTTAAATTTTTGTAGTGATTTAATTATAAATATTGACTCTGCAGATACAATGTATTTAATGAATGGTATATCTTTTAAGATCGATGAGAATGAATGTATTTTATTTTATGACAAAGACAAATTAATTTTCCAATGTAATGAGAAAATTACATTTAAAAAATTTTATGATATTTCAATTATAGTATTATCCGTAGTAGGTTATGTAAATGGTTATTGCCCAAAAGAAAGAGCATATATCTTTGAATATGATGATTTAAATGAAAGATATAAAACATTCAGATGTAATTTACAACTTGGCAAAATATTTAAAACTTCATTTAATATAATTGATGGGAATCCTTATTCTTACAGAAAAAATAGTGAACAAGATGGTTTTAATCCAATGGAAGGATTAGAAGGACAACTAGGGCGTATAAGCAAAGTAGTATTTGAAAAGTTATGTAATTATATTTTAAATAATAAAGAATTTGAATCAGCATTTTACTCTTTACTTGAGATAACAAACACAAATACAATTACACCATTACATAATGCTATGTTTTGTGTGGTTCTTGAAACTTTAACAAATATGATAGCTAAAGAAAATGAAGATAAAATTTCATGGCATAGTGATAAAAATATAAAAAGAATGCATAGAGATAAGTTACTTGAATCTAGTAAACAATTTTTCGAAGAAAATGACATACAAAATTTTGAAGAGTCCTACATAAAAGGTAAAATTAATGATATTGATAAAATACCTAATTCTGTTAGTTTAAAAAAGCCTTTTGAAATTTTAGAAATTTCATTATCAAATAAAGAAGAAGAAATGCTTAAAAAAAGGAATAATTTTTTACATGGCCGACACGCCTATGAATTAGATGAAACTCAACAATTTTTATTTGAATATAGAACATTAAACTTTATAATTAATGCATTAATTTTAAGATATGTAGGTTTCTCAGGAATTGTTCTTAATTTGAATAAAGATATCGAAGGAGAAGAAAGATACAAGGTATTATAAAACATTAAATTAATGAAAAAAGTAGAAATATGAGGTATTGCAGTATAATAACTTCATTATCTATTTTTTATAACTTTATGAAAAAATTACTTTAATAACTTTTAACTGTTACTTAACTCATTACTTAATATAATAATTAAAGATATTAAATTAAAAGGATATTTAGTCAAATGTCTCCGGGAAATTCACATAGACACCATTATGTACCTAAGTGGTATCAAAAAAGATTTATAAAAGAAAATCAAACTTCATACTTTCGTCTTGATTTATCTCCTGAAATAATTAAAACTCCAGAAGGGAAAATTATTCGCAAAGGTGAAATACTTAATAAAGGTGTTGATAAGTTCTTTTATGAGATTGATTTAAATACTACAAAATATTTTGATATTGAAAATGATGATATTGAAAAGTATCTTTTTGGAACAATTGATAAGAATGGAGCATTAGCTATTGATTCAGTAGCTTCAATATCTTCGCATTATTGGATGAAAGGTGTTCACGATAATATTACTAATTTTTTTGAGTATATGGATGCTCAAAAGCTAAGAACTCCAAAAGGATTGGCATGGATAAAAGAAGCCCTTAATGCAGTTGATCATAATGATGTACTTATTAAAATGCAAACTATAAGACAGATGCATTGTACTATGTGGGCTGAAGCTTTTATGGAGATAGTAAGTGCTGAAAAATCTTCAGTAAAATTTATTGTAAGTGATAATCCTGTAACTGTATATAATTCTTGTTGCTATCCAAAAAGTAAATATTGTAATTTTCCTTTTGATCCAGGAATAGAATTAAAAGGAACGAGAACTATTTTCCCATTAGATTTAAATCATTGTGTAATACTTACAAACATAGAATATGTTCGAAGACCATTTGAAGCTATAATGCCAAGAACTAATGCAAGAACATTTGATACAACTATAATTAATCTAATGGATATTGTAAGAGATAGATATCTAAAAGAAAAAGAGGTTTTGGGAATAAATTATATATTGAAAAGTAGAGCACATAAATATATAGCTGCAGCTGAAAAAGAGTGGTTATATCCAGAGCGTTATATGAAAAAGAAAAATTGGAAAAAATTTGACGAAATATTTCATCCAGTAACAAAACCTTTTGGTGTTTTAGGTAGAGGGGGACAAATATATATGGGAGGAAAAGACAATAGATTAATTCATACTCAAGATGAATTTGGCAGAAAACCAAAATCTAAAAAAGAGTGGAATGAGATGGAACAGCAATCACGGAAGTTGCATGAACATTTTATGAGTTTAATCAAAAAAGAACAAGAAAATACTAATGGTTCAGAATTCCCAATAATTAAATCAAATTCCAATTTATAAAGTATTTCACAAATTATTAATTAAAAAGAGAATAATTAGACAATATGCTGAAATAAAAGAAGAATTAAAAAAACTTGAATATAGAATTAAAGTAAGTAGTTAATATTTTATAAATCATAAGTTTTTTACATTGATAAATTATGTGCAGGATCGTTTGCACATAATTTATTTAATTTAACTTGTATGACAACTTCTACAGCAATAGTAACAGCCATTAATTTTGTGGTCAGGCCATTTTTTCTTTGCTTCTGAAACTGCATTATGACATGAACTATGCCAACCTAAATCAATTTGATTTTCAGTATTAGGCATGAATTGACAATTTGAATCTTTTTCATGAACTTCATGATCTCCATTGCTTTGAGCATTTTTATTGATTACATAATAAGGCATGGTCTTAACCTAAGTTATTATTTCGTGTAGAATCAGGATTACTAACGGGTGTTGGTATGCCATTTATATTTCTAACATGATAATTCCCATAATTACCATTATTAATCTCTCTAACAAATTGACTTCTTGTCATATCCGTACTTTTGTAATTGTCATGAAATCTTTCATTTCTTCCTGTATTACTTTCTCTAGTAACACTTACTCTTTGTCTACCCATATTAATTCCTTAATAAAATTGGATAAGTGCAATATAATGAGCTTTTAAGCTTGTTACTATTAGAATTGTGTCCGCTAAAACAAATATCATAAGAGTTTTATTATATTGCATTTTACTATTATAGTAAACCTCTTGTGAGCTTTTTCTCACAACTTTAAACAATCAAAATATATTGAAGAATACATTTCTAACCATCTTATTAGCACTAAGGTAATAAAACTGCTAAATGAATTATACTTGTTTAGTATAGTTTTGTCAAGAGTTGTTTCTCTAAATATCTAATGTTTGGAGCAATATATATTAAAAAATATTCCATTTATCTATATTATTGGATAAAAATTGATTTATATATAATATCTTGATACAATTATCAATCTTAAAAAAGGTAAGTTGCTATGAATGAAAGAGTTATTAAAATTTATAAAGCACTATATAGTAATGTTGAATGTACAAAAGAATATTTAAAGAATTATCTTGAAGTATCTAGTATAAAAACTGTTGAAAATAATATAAAAGATATTGATGATATTCTTTATGATATAAAACTAAGGAAATATAGATTTAAAGACTTATTGCCTAAATATATACCCAATGAAGTTTTTTTTGAAATATTTAAAAGTGCAATAGTTAATAAACTTTTAGAAAATGATTTTTCTTTATTAAAAAAAGATATTTCGTCTTTATATACTAACGAAATGATTAAAACTTCAGAATTGTCAAATTTAGCAAAAAAAATCATACAATTTAATAATGCAATAAAAGATAATTGTATATTAAAAGTAAAATATAAAAAAGCTGGTGAAGTGTTGGACGAAAAATATATTAGACCTAATACAATTTTTTCAACAGGTTTTACCTATTATGTGTATGTTACATATGATAAATTAAATAAAGATAATGTAGGAGAACAAAGAACGTTTGCATTTAATGCAATAGGTGAAATTGAACCAGTTGAATATATTGCTGATGGTAATTTTAAAATAGATCAAAAGGGAAATGCCTTTGGTAGTTTTAAAAAAGATAAATTTGTGATTTTAAATATGGATAGAAAAAGTGCAGATTTCTTTAAAAGAGAAATGCTTTTTAATAATGATGCTTTTGAAATGGTATATGAAGAATTAGAAGGTGAAATTATTACAGTAAAAATGTATTTTAACGATATATTTGAAGTAGTTAAATTAGTACAACAATGGATGCCCCAAATTACTATTCAAAGTAGTGAACAAATAAGAAATGAAGTGTATAAACAAATTGAATATAATTTAAAAAAGTTAAAATAATGCAGCTAAACCAAAATAAAATTATCATTTCAAAACATGCAATTCAAAGAAGAGAACATCAAAATCCTGTTAATAAAGATATCCTAATAGAATTAGTTAAACAAATTGATAATAAATTTAATATTTCAAAAAAAGTGAATAACAAATATAAAATAGGCTTTAGAAATACGGTTGCAATAATAGAAAAAAAAGATGAATCTTTAATTTTTATTACTGCTTATGGATTTAAAAAGTATGACTATAAAATTGATAATATCAATTTAAAAGTTTCTATTTCTGTCTCAAAAGAAGATAGAAAATCTAATAAAGATAAAAATAGAGGTGTAATTTACAAAATATTTAGAATGAATTTTTTAAATAAAAAAGTTGAATGTGGAACTATTTCTGATATCGCTAAAAGCAAAAATTCAAGAGATAGACAAAAAAGAGATATCTTTAGTTATAAATTAATTTTAGATGATAAATTATTCAAAAAATTTGAAAATATTCCAATGAATCACTATCATTTATATTTTAATGATTTTGAAGAGATATCACATATTGTGCATTTAGAGAATCAAGAATATATTTTAAATGATTTTAGGAGAAAAACTCAATAGTTTTCATATTTTATATATTAGTTAACAACTAATATTTCAGCTTTTAATCTTCCAAACTCTCTTGAGTATAAACTTTCATACTAGGAAACTCCAAAGCACAAAGTCTAGGATTAGGCAACTTTTCTTTACTTTGATAACAACCTAAATCTATCGCACTACTATATTTATTTATTACTGGTTCTTCAAATATTGTATGACCATAGACATTAAATATCTCACTATTATCAAAATCTTTATATCTACTCCAAAAAAGTTGAGATTCAAATCTTTTTATTCTTATTTGATTTGCACTATATCTAAACTCCCAAGCTTGTCCTACACTTGAATGAGAAACAACTAAGTATCTTCCATCATCTGTTTTATAGTCTTTGTATTCGATATATAGAGGTAATGATTTTAAAAAGTCTAATTGTTTATAAAACTCTTCTTTTGTTTTATATGATTTTAAAGTTTGCTCAGAGACTGTTCAGAGTTTTGTGTCAGTAACTGATAGTTCCTAGAATTTTATCATAGTTAATCTTACTAATCCTAATTTACGCCAAAAAGTACAGGTTGTTGAACTTAAACATTTTTAAATTCTAAGTATGAATTATTGTAGCCTGATTGATATATTGTATATACTTTTATTAGTTTATACTAAACAAAGTATTTGCCAGAAATTTTAACTGCATTTGTAAATAAAAATTAAAGCCTATCAAAAATCTATCTTTTTTTAAATATATTCTTTAGGAATAAACACTTGCCATTTCTCATTAAAAAACAACTCTTTTTCATTTATCTTTCCTTTAGTTAAAAAGAAATTATATTTCTTTACTGAAAGTTCTTCAAGAGGTAATACATTACAATTGTTTTTTTCAAGCAAATAGCCAATAGACTGGAAATATGGGTATATAAAATCAAGTTCTTTTAATATTTGAGAGATTTTTTGTATATTTATAATATTTCTATATTTTGATGAAAGAGAAGCATATATTCTTAACACCTTTTTCATTCCTCCTGATAATTCAGGTCTAACTATAATGTCAACCAATAACCTTTCTAAGGATGATACATGAACTTTACAATCCATATAATCATATTCATTTATTCCTATCCTGTTGGAATATTTAGAATGTTGAATATATACTGTATGATTGAAAATTTTAAAATGTTTGTTAGTTTTTCTATATTCCTTTAAAAATGCATTATCTATATCAATTTGCTTTAGTTTTCTTTTATTTTCATCAATGTTGTAGTTTACTTTTTGCTCTATACAATAATAAATTTCTAAAGGTTTATCTTTATTATAATAATCAATTGCCGTTTTATAGCTTACATATCCTTTTGGATATAATATTGCTAAACAATGGAATGTTTTAGTTATATCTGGTAACTTATTAAACTTTTTATTTATATAAAAAAGTTTTTTTTCATTATAAACCTCTAATAATATATATTCAAGTAATTTCAATTCTTGGATCAATTCTATAAAATCATAAAAGATTTTTGATTTCATGAATAAAGCCTCTTGTTCTTTTTTAAAAAAAGTTCTGAGCTCTTTTTCATTAAAAACAAGTTTATTATTTTGTTTTTCACTATTGATAAATTTTTGTATAATTTTTTTTCTAGTTTTCTGGTATCTATTCATGGTAATTATATATTTTTATTAATAAAATGAGCTTAGATTAAAAATGATGTAATGCCCTATATAATAAATATATATATTTATTATATAGGGCAAGACATAAAAATATGCTTAATTAAGATTTTAATCTTATTTTTAAGAATAGCTTCATCTTAACTCACAATAAAAATCGTAACATTAATTTGTTATAAAAACTCTACTATTTGATTATATAACATCAATTAAATCGATACTTACTAATAAGTATTCTTTTTGCTTAATTTATTATAAAAATCGTAACATTGATTTACAAATAATTAATTCATTTTAACATATATACTTTTTTTAATAAATCTATCTTAATTTAGAATCAAAAGCGTAACATTAATTTGTCAATAATGTTTATTTTTTTAATTCTATAAAAGCAACTAAATCGATATTTATAATATTTTACTATAAAATATTTTTTTTGCTTAATTTAGTATAAAAAACGTAACATTGATTTGTCAAGACAATATATACTCAAAACTAAATGTCTATTTTTAAATATTTTATACTATAATGCAAAATTATTATAATAGTTTAAAGAAAAAAGGTATTAAGTGTCTAAAGCTCAAGAAATTAAAAACTTTATCAAAAAATTACCTTTTCATAAAGAGTATACTTTCAAATATGTACGAGAAAATCTGCCACATATTGCAACTGATACTATTAGAGTCACATTACATAGGTTACACGATAATGGTCTCATTACTATTGAAAATAAAGGCATTTTTTCAAAAGAAGATAAAAATTTTGAAGTATATCTATTTGTCTATGGTTCATTAAAAAAGGGATTTCAAAATGAACATATACTTGATAAAGCCAAATATATTTCAAAAGCTATTACCGTAAGAAAGTTCTCAATGTATGAGGCAAGAGGTGGAGAATATCCATATCTATTAAAAGATAAACCATCAAATCCGATTAAAGGTGAGCTTTATAAAATTCCAAGAAAAGATTTATTAAAAAAGATAGATTTATTTGAAGGAAGTCCTGATTATTATACTAGAGAATCAATAGTAGTCAAAAGTAGAAGTTTCAAAACTAATAAGAGAGCGTTTACATATTTTTATATAGATAAAAATGACCATAAGAAGAAACAACCTATTATAGAATGGAAAGAAAATAAAATATTTGATATAGATGCCTATTTTAAATCTATTATGGATGGAGAAATTTAATGGCAGAATATGACGAACTTAGATTTGGGTGCGAGTTTGAATTCTATCCAAACACAATGCTAGAAGAAGAGATGACTGATGATCTTTCAGCAATATTAAAACCAGGTATTAAATTAAAAAAGGATCTTCCTAACAATGATGATAATCATATGAACTATAAAAAGGAACCTTCTCTTAGCGCAACAGGAGGAAAGGAAATAACTGTTCCTATTTGTTCTTATAATGAATTAAAAGATTACATTATCAACATATCGAAAATAATTAATGAATATGCCTCAACAAATGAAGCTACAGGATTTCATATCCATATATCAACTGTAGATGAATCTATTGAAATAGATTTTTATAAATTCATGCTTTTATGTGACGAAGCTAAGTTACTAAATAACTGGGGAAAAAGAAATTCATTTTGCTTAAATGTAATGGATATACTAACTATTCTTGATTTAGAAGATGCAAAGAAGGCTAAGAATAAAAAAGGAAGAGTTTGGAATCTTGAGAAGAGAAAAGAAAAAGGCCAAACAAACCATGTTGAAATACGCACTATAGGGGGAACAAATTATCAACAAAAAGTTGAACAAATACTTATTGAACTAGACCAATTTATTAAAATATTTCAGAGGTCTCTAAAGAATGCAAATATCGATGAAGAATACAAAGCCCTTTTTATAAAGCATTATGAAATAGTTAAATCTGCACAAAAAGAAAGAAGGGAAAAGTTTTTACAGCTCATTAACTAATTTAACCATAATAATAAAATATTAAAATCTGATATTATAAGTTCTAAAACTCACAGGTTCTTGAACTTTTCGTATATTCAAGTCATCATTTCATGTCTTATTTTCTGTTGACAGATTAATTTTAACTTGACGTTTTTTCAAGTGATTTAGCTTTTTTTAATTATTCGTTTTAATTTTCACTACTATTTGCAATTCTCTTTCTTTCTGTCATAATCTTTAAAGCTAAAGTTTTATCAATTTTTATTCTAAAAGTATCGTGAATAGTACTAATAACTAAAGTAAGGTCTTTTGCATCATAGTCTAGAGTACTTTCAGAAATATTGGTAAGCCAATAATTATAATCAAGTTGTATACTTTTTTCTTCTCCCTCTAAAATAACTAAAGGAAGAGACTCGATAAGATATTTATTAAAAAAATTAATTCTTTTTTCTCCACCCCTATCAATTTCCCAATGTAGAAATTTTATAGTAGTCATTCTAATACCAATATTTGATATATTAATTAAAAGATAAGATTCCCAACTATCTGTATTTTCATATACCCCAATGTTACACTTTAACTTAACCTTATTACTATTTGAGGCTAAATACAAAGATGTAATAACGGCTCCAACTGTTCCAATACCAGCTACTCAAGTTCCAATCATAATCCAAAATGTTGATGTTTCTATAATCATTTAAAACCTCTTATTATTTAATTTTCGCAAAAGGATTAATAAACTCTAACTTATCTAACTCACTATTGTATGAAAGCAATATGGTCTTACTAAAAATAAATTCATTTGGTATTTCCTTTACTTCATTATTATTGTACTTCTCTAAAAACATTAAAAATGAAGTTATTGTATTAGTATATTCTTGATTTGTAATTTCTTTAGGTATTAATAGTTTAAATCTGTTACCATTATTCGCCTCTGCCATAATAGAAAAATCTAATGAATATTTACCCGATTTGTCTTTAAGTTTATTAGGAGAAGAACTTGACGTAATTAAAACTCTTTTAGCAACATTATCTCCGAAAAAACAATCTTTTAAGTCAAGTAACCCTTTTTTTAATAATTGATAATGGTCTTTTCCCATCTCTGATAAAAAACTGTTAAAGTATGGTTTTGCAAGATATATAACTACTGCAGTAGCCATTAGCCATTCAACACCCATTTTTGGTTGAGATGGCACTTCTTCCATTGTAATAGAAATACCATTTTTATTTACTGTAGTAACAAAATCATTAAGTATTTTCTTTTCCCTATCAGTTTCATAAATAATAAAAATATTAGATTCTTTCATCAATTAACCTTTTTAATTTGAATATATAATAATTCCGATATTTTTTTAAATAATTTTAGATAACAAACCCGACGTTTTTTAATTCATTAATTAATAACCCATATATAAGGGCTTTAGTTTATAAAGTAATCATTTGTAATGTATCTGTTCTACATAAGTAAAGTAGGTTATCTTAGTAGTAAGCTTTTTAGCTATTTTATTCTATACAATTATCTAATTAAAATCAGTAGTTAAAATACTTGAATCATAAAATCCATTTTCATTTAGTTTATTTGATTTGTTTTTTAAAGCAATACTCTTATTTGATAAATAAAAAGATTTAGCATTTTCATTAGAAATATTTGAGAAGTTCCCATAATCTTGTATTGCCTCATAACTAACCATTATTCTAAGTTTTTCATTTCTATCTATTATTATAAATTGTTCAGATGAAGAATCTCTTCCTACTTGTATATCAGTCATTTTTTCCCTTATTAATAAATTGCACTTATTTTATCTAAAATATTGTTATTTATTATCAAGTGATTAAGAAATATGATCTGTCAGGACGTAAAACTCTAAACAGCCTCTTTCTCAACTTCTGCTTTTGGAACAGTTTTTATTGAGGAAAAGCTTGTTCCAAAAAGAGTTGAATTTTTGAACATACTCAATAAGGTACAGGTTAAGGAACTTTAGGTTTATATCTATTATGAAAATACTTTTTTTGAAATATGTTTATTTAAAAAGCTTTTATTTTAATTATTTTTTGAATAACTATATGTTGAAGTGAATTTTTAAGGCGAAATTAAAGCGAATATATTCAAATTCATATAAATTAATTACTATATTTTGTCCCAACTATTGATTTTATGTCCCACAATAAGATATAATATGTTTTTTAAAGGGAATTAAAATGAAGAAAAAAAATATATTAAACTTAATAAAATATCATGCAGAAAAAAATGAAGATGCTTTTAGAAATGAAGCATATGAAATTGCAAAATATTTTGATAAAATCAATGATTATCAACTTTCTGAATATATTATGGCTTTATTATCAGATACAAATACTTTTTCCCCTCAAATAGATACTAACGAAAATATTTTTGTTAAAAGAATTGAAACATCAAATAATCCATTACCACTACCAAATTCAATTAAAGATAATATTTTAGGATTAATAAATGCTATTGGACATAATGCTGGAGTAAATAAATTCTTATTTGAAGGACCTCCAGGTACAGGTAAAACTGAAACAGCTAAACAAATTGCAAGAATACTTGAGAGAGAATTATTTATTGTAGATTTTGATTCAGTTATAGATAGTAAGCTCGGACAAACTTCTAAAAATATTTCATTGCTTTTTAAGGAAATTTCTTCAGTATCAAATCCTGATAAAGTTATTATTCTTTTTGATGAAATAGATTCTATAGCTATTGATAGAATTAACTCAAATGATTTAAGAGAAATGGGTAGAGCAACTTCTTCTGTTTTAAAAGGATTAGACAGTTTAAATAATAATATTGTCTTAATTGCAACTACTAATTTATACAAAGCGTTTGATAAGGCATTATCTAGAAGATTTGATGCAATTATTGATTTTAGCAATTATACAAAACAAGATCTTATTGAAATTGGTGAAGCTATTTTAAATGATATGTTGCAGAAGTTTAAATATGCTGGAAGAAATATGAGATTATTTAAGAAAATACTTGAGATTATGGATGTAATCCCATATCCGGGAGAACTTAAAAATCTTATAAAGACTTCAATAGCATTTAGTGATTCTAGTAATGAATATGATTATTTAAAAAAACTATATATTAATGTTACTAAAAATGATGAAAGTATAGATTTAAAATACATGCAGAATAAAGGCTTTACAGTTAGAGAAATTGAAATTCTGACAGGAATATCAAAAAGTCAAGTTTCTAGAGAGTTAAAGGAGTAACATTGAATAACCTATTAGAATTAAAAGGAAGATTTGAACAAGCATCTAGATCAATAGATGGATTTGGTGCACCTAATTTACCTGCTGGGCAATCAGTAAGTGTATCAAAGTTACAAGACTTGCTCAAAAATTTAAAAGATCTTAAGGAATACTGGAGAGGTAAAAATCTACTCCCTGGAGTACTTATTTCAGTACATTATATTAAAGTTGCCGCTAAAAGCAATAGGATACAAGCTCTTTTAGGAAATAATTCAATTAGATCTAATAGTTCTATAGTTGGTGCCAAATTTTCATCTGATGCTTCTCCCAAGCATATTATTACACACTATGTATCAAGAGATATTTTAAATGAATCGATACAAAGATTAACTGATAGTATTAATATTTTAAATCAACAGTTTAATGGAGAAATTGACTGTGATACAATTGATAAAATAAATCAAAAAAAGATTTCTTATACGCATAAAACAATTTTCAAAACCCATTTTCTTAATGTCATTGTAGATGCATATTATGTTGAAAAGTTTGATATATCTATTGAAAATGCAATGTTTGAGCAAGATGCAATTATTACTATATATAAAACAGATGTAAAAACAATACAACTTTTCGAAAAAATAGGAATTAACATTCTCTCTAGTCGTATCATGGATGAAACAACTATTTTATTGAGACCTGATGAACTAGAAATTTTAAAGACAAAAGCTCCATTTTTAATATCTATGGCAGTTAGTGATTTATCTGAAATTACAAAAGATGATTTTCAATTTATTGATGATGGCATTATAACTATTGACTCTCCAAAAAATGAGCCAATAATTGGAGTGATTGATACACTGTTTGATGAAAGAGTATACTTTTCAGAGTGGGTTGAATATTCCAATATGCTCTCTATTGATATACCAGTGTCTGAAAGTGATAAAGAGCACGGTACGGCAGTTTCTTCGATAATTGTAGATGGACCAACTTTTAATCCTTATTTAGATGATGGATGTGGTAGATTTAGAGTTAGACATTTTGGAGTGGCTAGTGGTAAAAGTTTTAATTCTTTTACTATATTGAGAAATATTAGCGAAATAGTAGCTGCTAATAAAGATATTAAAGTATGGAATTTATCTTTAGGTTCTAAACTCAATATAAATCCTAATTTTATATCTCCTGAAGCAGCTATTCTTGATAAAATTCAATTTGAAAACGATGTAATATTTGTTATAGCTGGAACAAATTTATCTTCTGGAGAAACTATAACTAGATCAATTGGAGCGCCTGCTGATTCAATAAATTCAATAGTTGTAAATTCTGTAGATAAAGATAATCAACCTTCTTCTTATAGTAGAAAAGGTCCAGTATTGTCATTTTTTATTAAACCTGATATTAGTTATTATGGTGGTGATTCAAGAAATCCAATGAAAGTTTGTACTCCAAATGGAGAAGCATTTGTAAAAGGAACTTCATTTGCTGCTCCATGGATTTCTAGGAAATTATCTTATTTAATTAACATATTAGGATTAAGTAGAGATGTTGCAAAGGCTTTACTTATTCATTCAGCAACGGGATGGGATAGACAACAAATCGATCCATCTCTTATAGGACATGGTGTTGTTCCAATAAGAATAGAGGACATTATTAATTCCAAAGATGATGAAATACAATTTATAATACGAGGGATTTCTGAAAAATATGATACGTATACTTATAATATACCTGTTCCTGTAGTCAAAGAGAAGCATCCTTTTATTGCAAAAGCTACTCTTTGTTATTTCCCAGCATGCTCAAGAAATCAAGGTGTAGATTATACTAATACGGAATTAGATATAAAATTTGGTAGATTAGATAATAAAGGGACTATAAAATCAATTAATAAAAATTATCAAACAGAAGAATATAATTATCATACTTGGGAAGAAGATGCCCGTAAATTGTTCAGGAAATGGGATAATGTAAAACATATACGAGATATTTTTACAGGAAAGAATAAAGAGTTAAAAGCTTACAATAATCCTTTGTGGGGATTAAGTCTTAAAACAAAAGAACGTTTAGAAGAAAAGTTTGGGGAAAATTTAACCTTTGGTATTGTAATAACGCTAAAAGAAATAAGTGGAGTTAATAGGATTGATGAATTTATTAAAAATGCTCAATTAAGAGGTTGGCTAGTTAATAAAATTGATATTGATACAAGAATTGATATATTTAATATAGCAGAAGAAGAAATTGAATTTGAATAATTTATTAAAACTTTACTATTTTAATTTTTTTGAAAGGAGGTAAAATAATATGGGATTAAAACCAGGACCAAAGCCTATTGCAAAATCAACTGGCAAGTTAGATCAAAGACGTAGAGATAACAAAAATACTCCCGGTAATAAGTCAAGCTTAAAACCATCAAAGAGTTCAAAAAAATAATAAAAAAATTTATGCAATTCTATAATCTCTTACTTTTAGAGCGGTTTTTACTAATAAAAAGCCAGTTCCAAAAAGAGTTGAATTTTTGAACAGATGAAGTAGTCAAATTGACTACTTCTTTTTATCTACATCTTTAATTGCTCTATAGATAGTATTGCGTGCTACATGAAAAAGCTTAGATAACCATTCAACAGACTTTCCTTTTTCGTGCTGTTTATGTATAAAGTTTTTATCTTTATTACCTAGAATAGCTTTTCTACCAAACTGAATACCTTTTTTCTTTGCAGCTTCAATTCCTTCTTTAACACGTTCATTTATCAAATCACGTTCAAACTCTGCAATAGCACCTAACATTGTAAATAACAGTCTACCTGCTGGAGATGTCGTATCACTATTTTGATGTAATACTTTGAGATTTACATCTTTATTTTGTAAAAACTTTGCAATGTTATGAAGGTCTATTACAGACCTTGCTAATCTATCCAGTTTTGTAATATAAAGTACATCACCTTCTCTTACGAAGCCCATCATAATCTTAAATTGCTCGCGATCTGCTTCATTCTTTCCTGATCTTTTTTCTGAAAATATCTTTTCACAGCCTGCACTCTTGAGTTGATCAATTTGATTCTCAAGATTTTGACTAGAAGTTGAAACTCTTGCGTAACCTACATTCATAATAAATCCTTTGTATTGAACTTACTATTTATCTCATATATTAGAATGATTGTAAAGTAATGTCTATTTTCCTGAAAGAACAGTTTGTGGAACTTATTTTTAAAACTTAGATATTTTTAAATTCTAAGTATGAATTATTGTAGCCGGATCAATCCTTTTAATTTTTAAATTTTATTAAACTTAGTTTTTTATGCTGGATATTTTTATTTTTATGACAATAATAAGCTTGATAAAATTCAAAATTATTTCTATTATTAATTTTACATTTATTAGCAATTATATCAATGATTTTTAATTTATCTTCTAAAGGTGTTTTAATACCAAATATGAGACCTTTTAAGTGTTTAAAATCATATTGTAAAATTCTATTCTCTTTTTTTATCTCATTATCAAGTAGACCACTTAATATGAGTCTGTATTCTTTTTCATATTCCCAATCTTTAGTCTTAATTAAAATATTTTTATAAAAAGCGTCCCAATAGTTTTTTCTCCATTTGTCTTGGTCTTGATTAAAATCATCAAATATTTTACTATCAGAAATATGACCTTTATACCAAGTAGAATAAAGTTTAGAGATGGATAATCTTCCTATTGAACGGAAAAAGTCAATTTCAGGATATCCTTCTTGATAATTGACTTTATAAAATTTATGTTCAATAGTACCTCTAACAATGCTATTTAAGTTTTCACTAATTTTTCCATTAAAAAAAGAAATAGATTCTTTTTCATTAGCTTCAAAGATTAAACAAACTCCTTTATGACAATCCCCATAATGTCCCCATACTGATGAATTATAAGATTCAGTCATAAAACAAGCGGTATACCAATTTGGGTACATTAACTTTTCAAGGCTTTCTAAATAGATATTTACAAAGTCTGTGAAAAGAAAGTTTTTATTTGGGAAGTTAATTGCAAACTTATTTTGTGCATTATTAATTAAAGCAAGTTCATCATGTATTTGCTTTTGAATAAATATTAATGCTTCTAATTTTTCAACACCATTTTCTTCTTTTAAAAGCTTTTCCATGAGATTAATTGATTCTTCTTTTTTATTTATAAGTTCTAAATCAATATTATTAACTTTTTCTCTTTTAGGAAGTAATTTATTTTCTTCATAGTTTCTATAAATTATTTCAAGAGTAATAAAATGAATATTATCAAAATAAGAACTTAATTCATCTCTTTTGATAGGAGTGGTTCTTGTAGCAATAGTATCAATAAAATCTTCAAATATATTAAAGAACTCTTTTGATATTTTTTTAAATAGTTCTTTATACATAGGAGTTGGGAAATCATCAAAACTATCAAAAATTGGTATATTATCAGTTGTAATTTTATGATATTCCTCTCCTGCAATAATGTAAAGTGAAGAGATTTTTTCTAAACACATTAAATAGTGTTTAAAAAGATTTTTATAAGTAATTGAATCACCATTAAAGACTAAATTTTTAAATCCTTCCATTGGGTCATTAAGCTGATTAGGAGAAGCAAAATAAATAGATTGATTTTCTAATTCATTATATTTTTTACCAAGTAAATTATCTATGCTTCTAAATCTATAAAATGTTTTCATAATTTAAGTCCATTAATTAAAGTAAACCTTATTTTGTATATGCAAATGTATTCTAAAATCTAAATAATAATTTATTGAATTTTATCATATATTTACTATTATGAAATGAACTATTACAATTTACAATATTAAAACTATAAAGCCAGTTATAACAGATTATGGAACTTTTTTTATAACTCATCTTTGTAGCAATTTTTTTGTTCACATTACTCCTCATAATATATTTAACATTTTGCAGGTTTATTATGATATCACCTTAATATAAATACGTTATGTACTATTATCGTCTAAATATCCACATTAAACATACATAAAAAGCATATCATAAACTTAAAATTTAATTAAAAAGCATCTCAATTTCCAATGTTTTTTATAGTAACTCTACAAAAATAGCTTATTTAAGGTGTTTGTAGGTATTTTGATATACGACACTTTTTGTGTATATTATTTGTTAATTTTTAGGATGTTTTATATATAATCTATATTCAATAAATAGTTAGGCATCTTTCGCATCACAAATAAAAAGGAGTATCAGGTGATACCAATATTTGAACAAGGGTCAGGGAAAGGCATAGGTCATAGTGTTAAATCCTTCTTGCAGCGCTTTGAAGACATTGCCATAAGCCATATTAAGGATGGGAGAGCAAAATCTATAGCATTTGTTTTCTATGATTATCATGACAGGGACTTCAAAAAGGTACTTAAAGATCAAGGTGTATTCGCCCAGTTAGATCGGCTGTCTGGGACCAACCTTAGTGTTTTTTACATGCACTCTGGCAGTGATGAGATTTTAAGTACATTTAATTCTGTACTGATGAATGCCCTTGGCGTTAAAGAAACGGCAAAAACCCCATGCGTAGTTTTCTGTAAGGCGACATCAGAAGGCTTCACAGATATATCAGTTGCAAACTTGGACAGCCCAGATCTTGTCCATGGCTTTCATGAGCTTTACGGTGTAATTGAAGCCTATATAAATAGTGTAGATATTAAGCCACAACCAAAATATATTGTCTGGTTAAAGGGGTCTGTAAAGTTTGTGTCGTTAGAAGGCTTAAAAGCTTTGGTTCGAGAGTTATTAAGAGGTGGCGCCTAACAAGCAAAGGCAGCATCGCTCTACGGGCTGGATGCGCTAATGCGCGCGCTGCTTTGGGCGTTATCTTGTAAAGGGTCTGCAATTAAAAAACAAATACTGAAAAGTCTAGATTTACTAAAAGGCATAAGACCTATTTTCCATTCAGAGGATGATTTTAAATTTTCTTTCTCTACAGTTCTCCAACAAAACTTAGGTGATGGCTACGAAATTAGACTTGAGCGACCTCAAGAAATTACAATGCTTAAACGTGATAAAAACGAAAAAATTGCCAGGGCCCCTATTGATATAGTTGTAATTGAGAAGAAAACTAATTTTACATATCCTATTGAATTAAAATACAAAACAAAAAAATATGAAGTTAATCATAAAAATGAAAGATACAACTTAACAGAGCATGGTGCTAGTGACATTGGTAGATTTAGTTTTAGAAAAGATATATATAGACTTGAACAGCTAATGAATAAAGAAACAAAAGAAGGTTTTTTTATAGTAATCACAAATGAAAAAAAATACTTGCTGGATGTTTCAGACAAAGATACAATAGATAAAAATTTCTCATTCCACGATGGTATGATTCTTCAGAAAGAAGATAAAAGTTGGAACTATGAAAAACAGCTTATCAATGGTTATATCCTAAATGAGAATATGAAACTTAGCAAAAATGACAAACTGCATTGGACATCTAAAGGTGACGTATTTTATAAATTAGACCTAAAAAATACATATGAAATAAAATGGGAAACATATTCACAATTGAGCAAAACAGAGTTCTATATATCCGTTGTCGAGATAAGATAACAATATAGTGGAATCAATAAATTACCCTGCGACTAATTTATTGACTCATTTTAAACGTTATCCATATCTAAAAACAAAAACATATTGATGTTTTAACAAATTTAAAAAATTATCAGGAAGTATCTTAAAGAGGAAATAATGAGTAAAGTAAAATTTAGTAAAACATTAAATGATGAGATGACAATATGGCGTTATCTTTCTCTTGATAAATTAATTTATCTATTGAAAGAAAAATCTTTATTTTTAACTCCATTAAGCTATTTTATGGAAACTGATCCATTTGAAGGTTATTTACCTGAGGTTATATTTAAACCCATGATTAAAAATCTTCAGGATGCACAAGCTTATAGTGAATCTATAATAGAACAAGATTCAAGTGTTCCATATTTTCAAGAAATTAAAAATCACATGAAACAAATGTCTGAAATTAGTAAAAAAAATTTAGAAGTAACATATGAATCGGGGACAAAAAGAACATGTGTTAGTTGTTGGCATCAGAATAATATTGAGTCAGAAGCAATGTGGAAATTATATACTGATAATAACAAAGGTATTGCTATTAAATCTAATATATCATTACTAAGAAAAGCTATTAATATTAATAATATTCCAGTAATGATTGGAAAAGTACAATATATAGATTATTTTGATCCAAGTTTAGCCGATTTAGATTTTTCTAACTGGGAGAATTCTGGAGGTTTTTTCAAAAGGAAGGAATATTCACATGAAAATGAAATTAGAATTTGTCATAAACCTTTTGTAGACCCTTCCTCAATGCAACATTTTGTTCTTGATTCAATGTTTGAGGGGAAACCATGGAATGGCTTCGAAATAAAACCTTTTGCATTAAAGATAAATCCCCATGAACTAATTGAAGAAATTATAATTTCTCCTTATACAAAAGAACCTTTTGCTTCAAGTGTTGTTGACGTATGTAAAAAAAATAATATACCTGAGAACAAAGTAAGAAAATCTAATTTATTGGATGACTATAAAAAGATGATTTTTTATTCAAATTAACTATTAAGGTGGATCAGAGTTTGTTGGATAACAAAACCTTGGAAAGAAAAACAAGGGTATACTTGCAATAATTTAAGGTTTTATTTTATAAACTAATAAAAAAGTAAATTTGAACTATCAAAGTCTAAAATACCCTTGTTTTCCAAGTTCAACATTATATCTAAGTCAAGATTGTAATAGTAACATTCTTGATTTAAATGACTTTTTCAAAATTTAAAAATAGGTATTTGAAATGAGTAATAAAAAAATTGATTTATTTAAAGATAATGAATTGAAGATTTACAGTAAGAGAAAAAGGACACCAGAAGAGTGTAAATTCCCCTCAGATATTCTAATACCAGTTAATGATAAATTAATAAAAACTATTAGTACATCAGAAGATGCAGTAAAACATGCAATTGAAAATTATGGAGATAATGATTTACAAAATCATATCTCAGATACTTTAAATTCAAATAAAGAATTTAAAGCATTAAGAGGTAAAGTACTATCTAAAACACCAAAAGAATTATCAAACTATCAAAAAAAATATGATAAGAATGATAATAAAATAAAAAATGAAGCAGATAAGAAAATTAAAGAAGTAGGAACAACATTAGCAAAGGAACAAGAACTGTTTCATGGTGGAAAACTAATAGATACAAAAGAAAACAATAAATTAACACTATCCTTTCCACTTTCCACAACATTTGATCCTGTAATTGCAAATATTGAAGCAATACATAAAGGTAAAGCTTATGATGAAGGAGAATTAAATATTAATATAATAACTAATAAAAATTCTAAAACAAAGTGTTTTCCTTTTAGACACAAAGGTACTAGCTTTGGACATGAAAAAGAAGTATTAATTTCATCAGGAGCAAAATTAGTTGTAAAAGAAAAAAAGAAAATATCGGAAACTACTGTATATAAACATGAAAATGGAAAAGATACAAAAAAAATAGTGCCTGTTTATATTACTAAAATAGATATGTCATAAAACTAATATTTAAGTAAAGTGATAAAATTAATATACGCTTAGAGTTTGATAACCAAATAAAAAAACTCGACGAAGAAGGTTATTTTATATTTGGTGAAAAAAATGTTGAAGAGGATAGAGGTGTTAAAATTTTTTCCATTGCAACTTTATTGATAAAAAGAAAAGATAATGAAGAAATAATCAAAGTAAACTTAAACAAAAATAAAGCACATAACAAATCATAGCACACCAATAAAGTACCTGTGGCACTTTATTGGTGTATTAAAATGTTAAGTTATTAAACCTCTAGATTTTGGAACAAAATTAGAAAATCTCATATATTGGCTTTATAACCTTTATTTAGAGATATAATTTGTCCCAAAAAATGTTCAAGAAGTAGATTTTAGAGATTTTCTCAAACCCCTAAGACTTTTTGAACAACAAAAATCACTTTTTAACTCATAAGTTTAAAGATTCATCTAGTCTTTCCTCAAAAAATATAGACAACTGAGAAATAGTAAGTGACCAATTCCTTACAGGCATAGTCCATTTTTTAGAAGCATTTTGAATACCCATATAAAGCAATTTTAAAAGTGAATTTTCATTTGGAAAAGCACCTTTAGTTTTAGTAAGCTTTCGAAACTGTCTATGAACAGATTCTATGATATTAGTAGTGTATATAATACGTCTAATCTCTTCAGGATATTTGAAATATGCAGATAGATGTTCCCACTTGTTCCTCCACGACTTAATTACAATAGGATATTTTTTACCCCACTTAGATTCAAGGTTGTCAAGTTCCATTTCAGCAGCTTCTTTGGAAATAGCTTGATAGATCAGTTTCAAATCTTTCATAAACTCTTTTTGGTTTTTAGAGGCTACATATCTAATGGAGTTTCTTATTTGATGAACAATACAAAGTTTCACTTCTGTTTTTGGAAAAATGGAATTAATAGCTTCTGGAAAGCCTTTTAAACCATCAACAGAAGCAATAAGTATATCTTGTACACCTCGATTATTTAAATCAGATAAAACCTGTAGCTAAAAATTAGCTCCCTCATTTTCTGATAGATATAATCCAAGTATCTCTTTTTTACCATTTAATCCTACTCCTAAAATAGTATATACTGCTTTTGAAATATATCTACCATTCTCTTTTATTTTATAATGTATTGCATCAAGCCAAACAAATGGATATATTGATTCAAGAGGTCTTTGTTGCCACTCTTTTAGTAATGGTATAACTTTATCTGTAACAGCACTTATTGTTGCTTTAGAAAACTCCATACTATACAACTCTTAAATGTGTTCAGCTATTTGGCTATAACTATTGCCTAAAGCATATAAAGATAAAATCTTTTGTTCTATATGATCTGACATATGAGTTTGATGTTTTTTAACAATTTGTGGTTCATAAGAACCATTCCTATCTCTTGGAACATCAAGTTCAAATTCACCAACACTACTTTTCATAATTTTAGTAGATTTACCGTTCTTTCTATTTTTGTTAATCTCAGTAGTAAGATGAGATTCAAGTTCTGCTTGTAATGTAGCTTCAGTAAGTTGTTTGATAAGAGGAGCTAAAACTCCATCTTTACCATCTATTTTTGCACCAGCTTTAATTTGTTCAAGTGCATCTGTTAAATCAAGTGTTTGATTCATAGTTCAATCCTTTAGAATAAATTCTATCAGATTGACACAAAATTTCTAACACGCCCTTTGCTCACCAGCACACTTAAAAAGCCAATATTTTAAATCTTCATTTTGTCTATCATTTTCAAGCATAGGAGAATACTCTAAAAACATTTTTTCATGGTTACCTAATACGCAATCATAGTTATAATCCATTACAAATTTTATAACATCATAAGAGTTAGCTCCTCTATCTACTAAATCACCTACAAATACAATTTTTGAATCTTTTTTATTTGGTAATTTATCAATTAAAGCTAAAAGAGTTTTATAGCAACCATGTACATCACTTATGATATAGATATTTTCCAAAATGAGTCCTAGTGTTTTTTTATTTCTATACTAACAAGTATTAGTTAATGAATAAATATGATTTAATATTATTTAAGTAAAATAATTTAATTTATGAAAAAAGGATGAAAGTGTTAAATGCAAATGTAATAGATACTATAAATATTTTCCCAAATAAAAAAGAAATATTAGGTTATAAATGTATTTATAATGAACAAGCAATTTTTAGAGATGGAAATATCATAGATACTAAAATAGAGTTAAAAAAACATTCACCCTTAGGTTTATCTTGGGGTTATAATGGTTCAGGGCCAGCACAAGCAGTATTAGCAGTGTTATGTGCTTTTACAAAAGATGATGAATTCTCTTTAAAATATTATATGGATTTTAAAAATGATGTAATTTGCCAACTGCCACGTAAAGATTGTGTACTAAAATATTCTGAGATTCAACATTGGGTTAATTTAAAAAGAATTAAAAATCAATTATTATAGTAGAACTAATTTGCAAATCAGAATTAAAGAAGATGTGAATTAAATAGTAAATATTAGTAATACAAAAATATCCATATAATTAAATTACACGATAATATCAAAAAAGTTATAACACCCGAGTACTATAATGTCCAGTTACCATAAACATTTTTTCTATTTTCCCTCTTTGTGTTAATTGTTCCGTAATCTCTTTACTACTTTTACTTTTATTTGAAAGTATATAAGTATAATTGCAATCTCCATATCTTTTAAGAGTACTCTTATTACTATTTTTATTTTTAATTGCAATATTATAGAACATGATAATTTTTAAAGTCTGAAAAAGTGCATACTCACTTAATTCATCTAAAAAGTTATCAGCAGCAGGCATTCTAGTGTCTAACCCACTTCCAACAAATTCTTCAAATAGTGCTTTCTTGATAATTTCATTTATTGAATCTTCTCTTGTTGATTTGATACTATTATTAATCTTTTCATTTTTTTTAATTCTAAAAAAAAGATTATGAACAAAACCACGGCCAGAAAAATCTTCATTATCAGATATAGTTTTTACTTTAAATAATATATCAAGATGTAAATAATCTTCTGTGTTTAGAACAAAAACTCCATCAATATATACTTCTTTTTTATAACCAAAAGAAATAAACTTTTCAAACTTCTTTTCTAACGACACATAAAAAATTGAAAAAGGAATGTTTATATCGCTAAAACAAATATCTTTTAGTTCTGTATGCTCAAGCTGCAATTCAATAGCACTATTTTTAAGTTTTAAAATTCTTTGATTTTGCCTATAAAACAAATACATGTATAAAAATATTTGATTACTTGTTTCTCTTATATCTCTGTCTACATTTCCAATAGCAATAATCTTCTCTTTGTCTAAATAACTTCTGATGATTTTTGAATAAACATTATCATCTTTTAAATCATCTTCTATTGTAAAACTATCAAAAGAAGGAAATTTTTCAATAAATGGTTCTGGTGAAAATTCTTTTCCATCCATTGTCATTTTTTTATGTAAAATTATCTTTCTTAATGCTTCATCATTAAAAATTATATTTTTTAGTTCTTTTAGAATCTTCATGCTATGCCTTTTAAAAAAATCTTATATACTCTAAGCAAATCTATACATTCCCCTTGGAGTTATTTCATAATCTCTTGTATCAATATCTTTTAGATTAATTATTATATTTAAATCTTCTTCGTCATACATATAATATTCATTAGATTTTGGTTTTAATTCTACTCTATTAATTTTGTATTTTTTTGAATAGTTAAAGTAGAATAATCTAAAATTAATTTCATTCTATTTAAATTCATTATATTTATAATTTACAAATTAAAAAATAAGTATATTAAATATTAAATATTAAAATAATCATTATTATGGTATTATTTCAAATAATTTAATAAAAGAGGCTATTTTGGGAAATAAATATGAAATTATAGAAAATATATTAAAAGATGAGAATAATCATAGTTTAATCACAATAAGAGAAAAGATATTACAAGTTGAACAGCAGCTAATTAGTAAAGAATTGTCATTTGGATTAAAAGCATTATTAAATGACTTTTTTAATTGTAATTATAAAAAAGAGAGTGAACGAATAATTGATATTAATAAAATTGACTTTTTCATAGAAGATGGCTTTTTTGAAGATTTATTTTCTGAAATCTATTCTAAAAAAAGTGAAATCGAATATTTTGATATTTTTAATTTAAGTGAAAAGAGCAATTATATTTATACAGATTATGAACCATTGAATGATTGGGATAATGTATATGGAACTTTAAAAAATGACATTTTGTATGGATTTAAACAAATAGATAACTGTTCTGAAAATATAATAAACTCAAGATATAAATCATCAATTAATATATTTAATTTTGGACCATTTGTATTTAATAGTGTTTCAACAGGATATAGCAATTTGTCTTTTATGACGGGTGTTAGTTGGTTTGCAAATGAGCTAAAAGATTATAAAGTGAAATTAAATTATTCATTTGAATACAACATAGATATAAAGTTCCTTGAGATGCTATATGAAATTCTAAAAGTATTAACAGATGTTAGTGAAGAACTTGCACAAGTTAGTATTCATACTAGAAGAAATGGGAGCATAAGAATAATATTTAAAAATGAGTTACAATTTATATATGAAATCGAAGCGAAAGATATTGAAGAATTATACCTGGTGTTAAAAGAAACTAATCAAAATACATTTATTAACTTCTTATCTCAAAATAAATTGTTATTAAAATATGAAGGTAAAAAATTAAACTGCTCAAAGATAGCAAATAAAAAAATATTCTCAATCGATTTTATTTATATTAATAACTTTGATCCAACAGAGATGAATTACATTATGTGTAATATAAATCAAAATTTAAATGTTATAGATTTAACATATTATTCTTTACATCTTCTATTGCCAGTTGAAAAAGATATTGAAAAAGAGTTTGTGAATAGTCCTATTGAAAATAAATTAAAACTATTTATTTCAATATTCTCAATAAAAAAGAATATTGATTATTCAATGTATGCATTAGATGATAATGAGATTGCGAAGATTTATGGAACTACAAAAAACAATATTATAGAAACCTATAAAAAGAAGAAAGTAGAGCAATATGAAATACTAAGATTAGGTACAACTTGTAAAGCATATAACATTAAAGAAGAAGATATACTTGAAATTATAAAAAATTATAAACTTGAGAAAATTGAATTATAAACCTCATTAAGTGATGAGGTTTTTTTATATCTGTTAAAGATACTTGTTTTTAAATAAATGAAGTTGTTATTAAGAATAAAACAAAAATAATCAGACTATATTTGATTATATTTTTTAGTGAATTAAAACTTTTTTCAATTTTTTTATGTGCAGATTTTGAGTGATTAAATTTTAATTCTAATATTTTAATTTCATTATTTTTTTTATTAAGTTCATTTAGTATATGACTTATATTTAAAATTTCAATGTAATTATATTCTCTAGTAAGATTTAAGTTTGATATATGTTCAATATTAAAATCATGTTCATGCATATTAAAACCAATATTTTTATATAAGTTATTTCTTCTATCTTTGTTATCTGTTCCTTCATCAGCTGGAGATAATGTACCTTTTAAAGAGTAATCAGGAACATAATTATTAGCTATTTTCATTATTTCATTAAGCATAAAACTTCCAATACCGTATGATCTATATGATGAAGCAATCATTACAGAACTACATAAACTTGCAGATTTAAAACATCTTTCTGCCTTAAATAACCATGCATCTTCTTTTTTATTATCACAAGAAAAAATATCAATAAATCTATCATTTTTTAATAAATATAAGTATTTAACAACTACTCTAATTTCTAATTTAATAATACTATTTGAATCATAATAGGTATTTATTTTAAAATTTAATTCAAAAAAAAGCTTTTCATTTTCTTTTTTTGTACTTATATAATTGTTTGTGTATTGTTTTTCCATTCTTCTCCTTTTTTTGTATAGAGAGTATATATAAACGAACTTTTATCTTGATATGAAATTATTATTTATTTTTATGATTTATTAAAAAGTTTTAAAATTGATTTTTCATTTTTTACAGCAATAAGGCTATTAATAAAATCAAGTGTTATATAATCTTAGATATACCTCATCTACTCAAAAAATAAACTTCTTTAAAAAGCTATACTCTTTAATCTCAAGATATTTCTTAACCTTGTCCTTATACCAGTTAGAAATAACATGACCATTTTTATTCCATACATGACGTGAACCTGAATAACCTTCTAATATTCCACATATTGCATATCTTACACCTAAGTTATCACTTGGATTTAGTTTCAATAATTTCTTAAATATATCCATAGCTTTATCATCTTCATCAAGGATCCAAAGCATATCTGCATAGTTGTAAATTAATCGATAAATATCCCTATTTTTTAATTCTTGATAATCCAATTGTTTAGGCAATTTATTGTTAAATTCATTCTTCATAAGTCTTGTATATCCAAGATTTATAATCTCTATACCTTTTTGAATCTCGTTATTTTTGAAATATAATTCCATTAATAGGATATATGGATCATATACGTAATTATTTAAAGAAATTAAAAATTTTAAATATAATTCATCTGATTCATCACTATACTCATTTCTTTTCTCCAAAAAATCATAATATTTTTCTATAACTATTGATTTATCCATTTCTCTTAATCCTTTTTGACTTTTTTTACCTATGATATAAAACTTAGCTAACTATTTCTTGAAATTAATAGCATATTGAATTAATAATTTCATTTTACATAATATTTGCTTATTTAAATATTCAATTATATTTAGATGGTTAGCTCATATTAGATAAGATTAAATCTCATCTAATTTATCAATAAAATTATTGAAATCATTTAAATTAATAACTTCATTATCAAAAGATTTTAATTCAAATTTTTTGCATAAATCATAAATATCTATAAATTTCAAACCTCCTGATGAACCTTTTAATTGATGAAATAAACCTTTTAATTTAACTGTATCTTTATTCTCAAATGCTTCTAATAATTGAATCTTTATTGTTTTCCAATCATCTCTAAAGCTTTTTAATAAAATTTCTGCCATTGTTGAATCTATCTCTAATTCTTTTTTTATAATCTCAATATAAGAGTAAGATGGATTTTTAACACTTAATTCTTTTAAAAACTCTCTTAGTATTTGATGAAATTTTTCATTTTCAATTGGTTTGGATAGAACTTTATTCATTCCAATTTCTAAAAATTCAACTTGATGTTCTTTTATTGCATCAGCTGTTAAGGCAATTATAGGTATCTCTTTTAAATTATTATCTTTTTCAAAATTACGAATGTGTTTTGTTGCATCTTTCCCATCCATTTTAGGCATATGAATATCCATAAATATTAAATCAATATTTTTATAATTTTTTTCATAAAAAGTAATTGCTTCAATACCATTCTCAGCAAAAGATACAGTGATCTTTTGTTTGTTTAAAAGTAATTGAACAATATTACGGTTTGTTGCATTGTCTTCAGCAACTAGAACATGAGCATTATAAAAGTCATTGATTGATTTTAATTTCTTTTTAAGAGGCTTGATAGCATCATCATCAACAATAGTATCAAAAATCTTAGAACCATTTAAAGGCATTGTAATTATATGATTATAATAAAAGTTGTTAGAATTTAATTCTACACTTGGGATTATAGATATTACTTTTTTATCACAAAAAGATTCATTTAACCATTTTATTTCATCATGTCCAGAAGATATAACAAATATAATTTTATCATTAGCTAAAATCTCATTTTTATCTGAAATTATTTTATATCTAATATTAAATCTATTTAGATATTTAGTTAAAACTTTCATACATTTTGCATAATCTTGATTTGCAATAAAAATACAAATATTTTTATTAAAATCTTTTTCATTTAAGGTACATGTTTCTACAATATCAAGCTCAATTGTAAAAGAAAATTTACTACCTTGATTAACTTCACTTTCAAGGTGTATTTTAGTATTCATCATTTTTGCTAATTGTTGAGATATAGATAAACCTAATCCTGTTCCTCCAAAAGTCCTTGTTATTGAACTACTTTCTTGAGAAAAAGGTTTAAACATTAGTTTTTGATTTTCTTTTGATATCCCAATACCATTGTCTTTTACATATATTTCTAAAATAGCTTTATTTTTAATAATATTTAATAACTCAAAATTTAAATCTATCTCACCTCCAATAGGTGTAAATTTTATTGCATTTGATAATAAATTATTAACAATTTGTTTTATTCTTAAAATATCACCTTTTAAATAATTTGGAAGTTTTGGATCAATAAATGCACAAAATTGAATATTCTTTTCAAATGTTTTTGCTGCATATAAATTTACAACAGATTCGATTTCACTTATTGGATTAAATTGTGTTTGTTCAATTTCAAGTTTTCCAGATTCTATTTTTGAAAAATCAAGAATATCATTAATAACTCTCAATAAAGAATGTGAGCTTGTATTTATAATTTCTAGTTTTTCTTTTTGTTCAGTTGTTAAATTTGTATCAAGAAGATAATCAATATATGGGATAATGCCATTTAAAGGGGTTCTAATTTCATGGCTCATTGTTGCTAAAAAATTTGATTTCATAAAGCTTTCATTTTTAGCTTTTTCTATTAGACTACTCAATTTTGTTATGTCATTAATAGTAATTATATATTCATTGTTATTCATACTATTTAGGAAAAGATTATAATTCTTAATTTTCCCCATTGATTCAATCTTAATATTGTTTATTTCAACATTTTCAAAATTCTTTAATCGTTCAATTTTTAGATTATCAATTTCATTTATATTAAGAATTAAATCACTAATATCATTGCATTTTGAATGATAATGTGCAAGTGAAATAAAGCCTAATTCTTTATAAAATTTTTTATTAACTATTTTTATACCTTCTTTTTTATTCCCTAATATAAATATCTCTTTTTGAGCATCTAAAATTTTTTGAGTTAGTTGTCTTTGTTCTACAAGTTCTGTTGTGTTATATCTAATACCAATAAATCCAATAATTTTATTGTTATCAATTTGTGGGATAATTGTCGCATTAACTATATATAATGAACCATCTTTTTTTTTGTTTTTTAGTTCTCCTTTCCAAACTTTTTTATTTAAAATTGTTTCCCATAGTTCTTTAAATGTTTCTTTATTTGATTCTTCATGTTTTAAAATACTATGAGGTTTCCCAATTAATTCTTCTTTGCTATATCCAGTAATATTACAAAAATTATCATTTACATAAGTAATATTCCCATTTAAATCTGCTTTAGAAACTATTGCAGTTTGGTCAAGAGCTTCTTTGTATTCTTTATCAATAAAAAAGTTTTCTATTTGTTCCATATTGAATTATTTCCCTTCTATAGCCATTGAATTTTGTATTTGTTGTAATAAACCTTGAGTCATAGTATTACTATCTAATTTTTTTGTTGCTTGTCTAAATAATACCCTTTCAAAATCATTATAATTACCAGTAGGCATACATTTATGTATTTTTGGATCTTGATTAGGTAAACACTCATTGAAAGATATTTCTTTTAAATCATTAATAGTAATATCATTACAGCTATCCCAGTTTTTACCTAATTGTTCTTTTAATCCTTCTGCAAAAATTCTTGTTAATACCATATCGTAGCAACAATATTCTTTTCTTTGTCTAACACATCCCATCCAAGATGTTTTTTGATCACATTCAGTTTTCACAAAATGGCATTGTTCTTGTTTAAGAAATTTATGTGTTTTATAATTTAAGATATCCCATTGTAAAGCATCTTCTTCATTTTCACAAGTATTAACACCTGCAAATACATTTGTCGCAAGGTCTAAAGCAAGTGTGGCAGCTAATTGACAAGGAGGACAAAAAAATCCTGTAGTTGCCAATGCAATAGTTTGAGCACTTATTCCAGATCCAGCACTATTCTTATCTTGTTGAATGTGGTCCATTGCTTTACTAACTTCAGAACCTGCACATAAAACTTGTCCCGCTTTATAAAATGCTTCAGGTGTTATTGCAATTAAAGATGTTAAAAAGTCATCATTATCCTCTCTGATTAAATATGAGTTCATTAAAAAATCTTTTGATGTTGATGCTGCAATAGCTCCAATCTGTTCAACAGTAAGTCTAATTGGATTTTCCCAAGGTGCTTTTAATTGTTCAGATAGATTATCATTTTTATCATCCCAAGCCCATCCTAATAAATTTGGAAAAGATAATCCGATTGAAGCCATACAAGAATTATATGCAACTACATCACTTGCACCCGATGACATACCATAATATCCTTTTAAAATTTGGTCAGCTTTAATATATGCTTCAGGTTTTGGTGCAGCAGCAGAAAAAGCAAGATTAATACCAAATTTTGCAAGCTTTCCATAAGTTATATGTACCCAATCTCCACTTTTCCCAATAATATCTTTTGTTAAAAATTCACTTATTTTTGAATATGAACCTTCCATCTTTGTTACCATATCGGAAACAAATGTATTTTCAGTTAAAGAAGTTAATTTAGACATTGCATTATTATAAAAGTTATTAACACCACCACTAACTGTATTATAAGTATCTCCTAATGCATTAGATAGGGGATTATTAGTAACTCCTGATGATATTGAGTTAGACATATTTTCAACACTTTTAGAAATATTAGAAATAGCATCAGAAAAAGGATTATTAGTTGCTGCTTCCCCCATATATCTTAGAACGTCATTATATGCATCTGTGAATGGTTTTGTGACATCATTAAACCTTGTAGTAATATTTTCAGCAAGAGTATCCCAATTTTTTTGAAAATCAGTTGCATACCCTGAAACAGTTTCAACAAATTGTTCCCATGTAGAAATAGCTTTTCCTCCAGTTGCAGCTAAATTACTTGCATCAGTTATTCCTTCAGTACCGCTTGCCACTCCACCTGGACTCCATTCGTAAGATGAATAAGCCATCATAGCATAAGAAACTATAGTCATAGGATCAGCAAAAAATGAAAAATCCCATTTTTTACCCACTACACATTTTCCACTCCAGCCACTCCAAATATGTAATATACCAACTTCAAGGTTTGCTGCATGTGCCATTGATTTTTCGAAATTTGAACTGAAATCAAATGTTTCAAATTCAGCATTATGAGCAAAATCAGCCTCTCCTTCTGTTGTCGTAATTTTATATCTTGTACATCCTATTTGTTTTAATTCAGAATTAGTACATTTGTATGCTAATTCTTTTTGTCTAAAAACGGTTTTCCCAAACTTATCTGAAACAGGCTCAGATACTTTTTCATCTACTAGAATACATCTACTATCGCTAAAATTTACACATTCACTTTGTTTAAAACATTTTTCATTACATTTTGAAAGAGATGAAAACTCATTACCTTCAATATCTCCTCCAATATTTTCACCACCTCTTTGTTCACAAGTATAATTTTTATTATTAATAACTTTACATTCTTGAAAATCTCTACAATTTTGTTTACAAAGTTCATCATTATCCCATTTTGTTATATTTGAAGGATCAAGTGTAAAACCATTTTTATATTCAATATAATTTGCATCAGAATTACATACTTTATCAAAAGAAGTAGTATCTCCTAAAAAAGAAACATCAGGAAATTCGTTATAACATCTATATTTTCTCTTTTCGTAAACTTTTAATTTACTAACAAATACTCTATTAGGATATGCAAGTGGATACACTAAAGGAATTGGAGATATAGTTCCAGTATTTAAATCTTTAACAATTATGCTATAAACAGCATGATCTTTAACAAAAGAGTCGTTTGGTACTAAAACTTTTTCTCCTGTTAAAGAATCTTTTCCTCCATAAACTCCACCTCCCCATTCAACCCACATATCTTCTCTATTTGCTTTTTTTGAATTAGTTGAATCATCTTCCATACCAGGTGCAAGTTGCATTTGTTTTCCAAGTTTTAATTGCATTGAACCATTTTTTGCAATACTCTTAAAATCATCAACGTTTAATATACTTTTAGCAACTTCTTGATTGTTTTTATTATAGAATCTAATATCATATGCACCTGCGAATGGGAATAATAATGAGAATGTTCCAGTAGTATTATCCCAAAGTTTAATATTTGGATTAGAATCTCCTTCCATTACAGGGTAATGAGGAAAATTAAAATTAAATGTTTCTGGTGCAACTTCAACTTCATCTATTGTAACTTTCGTTGAACGATAATGAGTTCTTCCTAGAGAAAATGGTTCTCCAGAATGATTTTCATTTTCAGTATTTTGTTGTACTGTTACAATATCTGTAGGATTAATTGCAATTGTTTCATCAAACGAATAGGTTCCATCATTTCCAATGCATTGAAAAATCTCTCCATTATAGTTTTTTTTGTTTCCTTTTGTTGCTGCATGTTGCATATTACAATACACTTTAATGTGACTGTTATCATTAAGATGTCTTATAACATAAATATCATCGTCAAGAGAACCATTTCCATTTATTCTTACTAATAATTCTTGATCTCTTGCCTCTGTCACCGAATTTGCTCTTAAACAGTTATCTTTAGACATATAAATATCAGATTCACCAGATAATACATCAACAAAAAATGTTTCATAATCTCTTGTTAATATAGATGATTGTATTTCACTTTCTTCAAAATTTTGATAAATAGGTTCGACACATATTTTTTGTTCAGTTGAAAATGTATTTGCTTTACATTCTATTTCAACTCCATTACTACAAGTTCCAAAGTAAGAAATTAAATTTCCATTAGCATCTAAATTAGGTCTTCTTTCATCACAATATTCATAATGTTCATCAGCACATTTTTGCGGATATATAGTTGCACTAACTTCATCTAAACACTTAACATTCTGCACAAGTGGACCAGCAGGACATTCATATTGATGAGTAACTAAGTTAAGTTTTGTAGAAGTTGCTTCAGGAGTATTATGCGAATTAACAGTTGCAGTTTCAAGAGTTGTTTTATCTCCCATCGCATTATCAATATACTTACAGAAATTTTTAATATTTTCAGAACAGTTATCTACCCAACATTCAGCTCTTTCAGGATTATCCCAACAACTAGGACTTGCTAATCTATCATAATAACTTGTACAAGTAACTTTTCCTCCAGGATATTCTTTATTATCTTCCCATTTTTTACAATGTTTATACATAATCGGAGGTTTAGTATTTTTTCTAATTTCTTGAATTATATCTGTGTTAGCATTATTACTTATACTACTATTAACAATATATTCTCTTTCTATTCTCCACCACGGAAGACATACTGTAATATCATTATCATACCCAGTCTCACTTGCAGGAAAAACTTTACAATCTCCATTTTTAGGATCAGCAATTCCATATCCAACAAATAATCTTTTCCCTTGAAGATGTGATAAATCTTGTTCATCAAAGATTTTCATATTAATTTCTTCAGGTAGAGCATTAAAATGTTTGAAATATTTTAAGTTAGAAGGTGTTCCACTCGTTGAAGTATCAGTCTCATTAAAAAACCAACTTTCTCTTAATACTGTATCAGGATTTTCAGTACTTGCGTATAAAGGATAAAAAGATTGTAAGATTAATAGATTAATTAAAAAAATTGATAAAAATTTTTTAAAAAAGATAGTTGAATTTTTGTTCCACATATTTTGCCTTTTGTTGTATATATTTTATTTTCAATAGATTATTAAGTTAAGTATTTAAGTACTAAACAATGGAGGAGTTTCTTTAAGTTTTTTTGTTAAAGTTTTTTGCAAATTAACACTATCATTTCTATTTAATTCAAAACTTTTCTCTCCAATAATTATTTTATATAGGTTTGTTTCCTCATTAAAAATCACTTTTATATTTTTTATATTATTCATAATTATCTGCTTTTGTAAAATAATTCATTTGCTTTTCTAATAACTAATTCCTGTTTTAATTTATGTCTTTTTGCATAATTGATTAATTGCATTTTTCTATCTTCTTTTGATGGACAATGTAAAAAAACACTTTTTAAAAAAGGAGAAGGAATCTTTATTGAGCTATATTCCATATATAGATTTGCACAATTTTGAGAACAATAAACTTCATATGTTTTTGTTGCATTTTTCCCACAATTTAAACATTTTTTATCAACAGAAACTGTCATTTTTCACCTTTATATAAAATCATTTTTATATCTATTTGAAATAAATATAAGAATAATTTTAAAGAAGTCTATATAGACTTCTTTAAACTGTTATATTTCCCATTTGCCAACATTTTAAATAAGTTATTACTAGGGCAAATTTCAGTAGCTTTTTTATAATGTTCTATAGCATTAGTTGTATTAACTGAATTTCCTAAAATTCCTTTTTCATTCATTTCTGCTGCAAGATACTCACTAAAACAACTTTTTCCAGTTTTAATTCCTTCTTTTACCGTTTTATTAATTACATTTTTAAATTGATTTAAACTTAAGCCTGTGTCATCTTTAAGTTGTTTAACAAGATAACCATTTGGTTTTTTACTTTTATAATCAATTCTTTTAGTTAAAAAAGTAAGCAGTTTCTCACTTGCAAGAGGATTCCCAGTTTCAGAAGATTTTGTTAAAAGAATTATTGCTTTTTCAAAATCTGGTTTTTTGATTTCAATTTTTTTTGTACCAAATTGCGTTTGGTCAATATCTTCAAGTTTACATTTGTCATAAGGACAATTTGAAACTTCTTTTACCAAAACATCAAATCCTTTTTCTCCTTCTATATACATAACTCCTTCAATGTAATTTTTGTCATTAGCCCATTTTGCTAGATCACTTTTTTCTTCTGCAAACAATGGTGTACCAAACGATATTGAAGAAATAAATACAATACTCGCAATATTTTTAAAATTAATCATATTTGATAAAGCTCCTTTTCTTTTTTTATTATTTTCTGTATAAATTACATAAATTATATGTATAATTAGTGTGTAGATGAAAGTCCAATAAGCATAGTAATGTACTTTTTTAAGTAGTCCAAATCCTTCTTCAGAAAGTGGGTAATATAATCTTAACCACATCCAAATACCAGATATTGATAATACAATTGCACTTCCAAATAAAAATGTTTTAAATAGTAGGTAATTATCATTTTTTCTAAAAATGTTAATTGTTATCCAAAATAGTGTACTTACAGCAAATACAAATCCAAAGTATAAATGTATATCCCAAGTATCTCTTCTTTCAATCCTACTAATAAAGAATTGATCTGCTGGTGCAATTGTAATATTTAACATAGGTAACGATTTCTTAAAAGAATCCATAATAGCTTCTTTACTAAAGAAATATTCTGCTGCAAGTGCAGTTGAAACAAGTCCTAAAAAACTTAAAAGAACTATCCAATGTAGTATCTTCTCAAAATTTGTTATTTTTTTCATATTTATCCTTTTTATTAATTTAATGAAACTGCATATATTAGATTAGGGTACATTAATGGGTAGGGCATAGGTATAGTAAAAATCTTTTCATCATATTCAACCATTACAGTCTCAATATAGTCATTATTTTCAATTTGAGTATCTTCTTCAATATTTAAAATATTATTAATTTCTGTAAAGGGGTGCTCTGCAATTTTTTGTTCTTTTAATTCATTAGATTTTAGATTCTTAACATTTGTATCAACATATTCATCAAAAGTGTACATAAGTTCATTTTCTTGATTAAAAAGTGATATTTTTATTTTTCCTCTTTGAGGAACTATAATTCCAAAAGGTACAGTTGTATTTTCAAAAAGATTATAATAATTATAGGTATCTCCATTAGTATCTCTTCTATCTATTTTAGGTATTTCATTACTATTAAACCACAATGGATAATTAGGAACAGAATTATATTCAGGCATTAATGCAGGGAATAAAGTTTGTTTATTAAATAAAAGTTTCTCACTCTTATAATGTGTTCTTATTCTTACATTTCTAGGAAGTGAGGCTTCTTCTCTTTCATTTGCAAGAGAAATACAATAAATTTCTTCTTTTTCTATACTATATTCTTTATCAAACATGATAAATCCTGGAGAATGTTCAATATTATACACTTGACCATTATAATTTAGTTTGCCAGATGGATTATGCATCTGGTAAATATCAATAATTTTGCAATTTTCAGGCGTTGATTTTATTATTATTAGATCATCATCTAAATCACCATTTATAGAAATATTAAAATTTGATTTTTTTTGATTTTCTATTTTAATAGTATTTGCAAAAATTGAAGTTCCAAAAAATGGAACACCACTCGTTAATTTTAAAAAATTTCTTCTATTCATTTATACAATCTCCTTCTATTGTTTCAACTGTGCCTTCAGGGCATATTTCTATATAGCATTTATTATTTTCTTTAAATACTCCAAATTGACTAGGACAATTTGCTGTACCACAATAGCTAATTTGATCATTTAATGTGGCATCACAAATTTCATCATAACAAGGTTCTTTATCTACAAATTCTGCATTACATTCCGTTTCACATTTATATTCATTATCTTCGTTTAAAATACATTCAGTTCCAGTTGTAGGACATACATGAGTATCTTTTTTACATATAGCAGTTTGTTTATCAAAATTTAAACAATTTCCAAAAGTATCATCAATACATCCTGGATCTCCATTATTAACAGTTAAAGTCCAAGTATTATCCTTACAAGAGTAATCATAGTAGTAATAAGATTTATCAAGATTTTTTTCACATTTCCCAGATTGATTTGAAGTAAAATTATTTGGACAAATACCATTAACTTTATTAGTTATACATTTATCACCAATTGCAGTTCCTACATTACAAATTTTTACTTCTTTTTTTGTTGCAGTTCCATCATCATAGAAAGTTTTTGGTTCACAACTTTTAGGTTGACAAGCTTCGCCAGTTTTTATAATAGTTAATAAAGGATTGTACTCTCTAGGCATAATTGCACTACTAATTGAATAACCATTACAAGTTGCATATCCACATTTATTATCAATATTACAAGCAAAAGGGCTACATTTCCACTCTCCATCAACAAAAGCAGGATTAATAAATTCACTATTACAAGTATATTCTGTAGCTTTACAATTATCTTTAGGTGGCGTTATACTATTACAAGGAACACCTAGATTATCAATTGATGTTATATTATCATCAGTTTTTATGCATTCAGTTAGTCCAGAATCAATAGGTGTATATTCTTCGTTAAAACTATTCTCTCCTTCGCATAAATATTCATAATATTCATACTCATATTCAGCAACACAATTTCCATCAGGGGCTTTTGATTGATTACAATCGTCATTTAGAGTACTTTCATTATTTCTAGTTTTATCTGGATCAGTTTTAATACATTGTTTTAATCCATGATTATCTGTTTTATATGGTTTTGGGCAACCATATTCATAAAATTTATATTTAATATCTTTATAACAATTAGATTCAGGAGGATATTTATTATTACAAGTTCCACTTGTTCCCGCAGGACAAGTAGTTAATCCAGGATTAAAAGGAGTATATCCTGCACCACAAACATATTCATATGCAGTAGATTCTAAGGATTGAATACAATTGTTTTGAGGTGGAGTTTTACTATTAACAGCGTCATCAAGTGTATCATAGTTTACAGCACTATAATTAGGATCTGTTTTAGTCCAAGATGAAAAACCTGAATTTTGTACAACATAGCCAGCAGGACAACCATATGAGTAATAATTATATGTTACTAATTTTTTGCATTGTCCTTTTGTTGTTTCTGTTCCAGTTGTTTCTGTATAATTATTTGGACAAATATCTGTACAACTGTAACAATATTTAAAACCTAAATCATTTATTCCCGTTGAATAATTTGAAGGACAAGAAACAATATTATTCGAACCACTATCGGCACAATAATAATGTCCTGGATAATCTTTAGTACCTGATTTATAAACCCAATTAGAGCAACTTATCGATGCTTTTAAATAAATAGTAGGTTTCCCTCCACTTTTATATTGTGTAGAAGTTGAACCATTAATTATACTTTTATACTGTACAGCAGCAATTTGATTTGTTCCTATATTCAGATAGCTACTATTTATTCCAAGCTGAACCGTTTGAGGAGAATCATTTAAAACTCCATTTATAACTTGGTATTTGTTTGAACAATCTCCTCCATTACATACTAATTCTTGACAATTAATTTCAGAGCAAGATTTACAAGTACCTAAAGCAAGGATATTATATTCACAACCTAATTTAACAATTTTATTTCCAGTTCCACCAGCCTTTTTTATTAATGTTTGGAGTCTTGATATTGGCATTATCCCACAAGAATCACAATTCCACCATTCATCAGTATATTGTCCATTTACATTTGGTTTAGTTGATGTACAAGAAGTATTTTTACTCGTATAATCCGTAACAAACCCAGTATATTCTTTTGAGTCGCCACGCGAATAATTTATTTCAGTATTAATGTGAGGTAAAAACTCTCCATTTACATAATCTCTAACAGTTCCTGTATGAATAGTGTAAATACTATTTGTAAAATCTTCAACATTATCTTTTCTAGTAATAACCTCAGAACTATCTTTATAACTCCAAAACTCATCAGCCTTTTCTAATGCTTCAGGACAATATGTATTTGTAAATTCATCATCTAAACATTCTGAAATTTTAAAGAATCGAGGAAATAGTCCAAGAATTTTTTCAACTTCTTTTTTTATTTTCTTATATCTTAAAATAGGATTGTTTTCAGGAGAATTAGATTCTTCTTCATAGGTAAAATCCCAAACACTTGCTTTAGGTGTTAAAATTTCTTCATTTTTAATATCTCTAGCAACACTTATTGTTAATAATAAAATTAAAATAAAAGGTATTGTTTTCTTAATAACCAAAAACATAGATAAATCCTTTCTTTCCAACTTCATCTCTTTCTGGATAAATTTTAATAAAAGCACTTTTTTTATTTATTTCGCCGTATTGATAAATGTTAATTTTGCCATTTAATTCACCATTGTCAGGAATAATTGTTTTTGAATAAAGTCCTGCTGTTAAATTGTCATAAATTGGAAGAATTTCTTTTTCATTTATTAAATCAAGTACATCTTGATATGATAATTTTGAATCTTTGTAAAAAAAATAAACATTAAATTTTGATAGAGCTTCACCTGTTCCATTGAATTGGCCAGAATATACAGGTATATAATTTAATCCATTTGATGCATTTCTTCTTACGATCCCAGAAAGGTTATAAATAATGTTATTGAGATTCTGAATAACTGGGTATCTTATTGTTACGTTATCTCCAAGTAAAATCTTTTCATTTTTATAATATTCCATGATATTTGAACAAGAATGAGAGTACCAGTTGTTAGTAAAAGTTTTGCATTCCCATTGAGATGTAACATTAGATGTATGAATTCTATTATTCCCTGCATTTACATTTCTACCCCAATCTCTTATAACTGCAAAGGGTTTAAATTTATCAGAAGAATCACTAATTCTTGTATAAAGAATCCTATCTTTAATTATCTCTTTTTCTGCATTTTCATTAAAAATAGTTCGTTCGACAGTTGCATCAATAACGACATAAAATTGTTGATTCTTTCCATTCACATCAAAAGCTTTTGGTTTTATTTCTCCAAATAATGTTCTTGTTCCTGTTCCTGTTGCACCATAATTTACTCCTGTTTGTCCGATTTGATATGCTTGTGATATTTCAGTGTTTTCATTTAGTAAAAAATTAGATTGTGCATATCTATTTTTTGTTAACATATAAAGATATGCTTCATCTTTCCATTCTTCAGCATTTCTTTTTAGATAGTCAATATCTTCATTTAATAGAGGTCTAGGTCGTATAACATTTCTTTGTTGTACAGAATTAATAATAGTATGTATAGGATATTCACCAGCTCTAAAAACATTTTCATTTAGAATTTTATTACCATTTAATCTAAGATTTTTACAAGTATCTTCAGAACAATTTGTTTGCCCTTCAATACAACCTTCTTGATAATCGTGCAATATGTCTTGACTAAAAGAAGTTGTATCTAATACACATTCATAGTTTTGTCTGCAAACTGAATTACAAGAATCCTCATTTGAAAATGTACCATCATTATTGTCACCAACAATTCCATAATCTGTACAAATTCTATAATTAAAAGAACCTATACTGAAATTTTTATAATTTCCACTAGGACATAGATGAGCAAAATCTCCTGGATTTTTTCTTGTTAAATCTTGATATTTAGGACAAATAAATTGTTCATTTTTTTTAAAAAGTAATTCAATATCTTTAATTTGAATATTTAATACAGTTTCATCTTTTGTGTATAAAACGAATTTTATTTCTTTTACAATATCATTTATACTTAATTCAATAGTGTTGTTTTTATCTAAAAATAAGTTACTAACAATTTGTAAAGTTTCATTCTTATTATTAGTATAAAACAAATCTAAATAAGCTTTTTTATTTTCTTCTGCTTTAAAATTAGTAAATTTAACTTTACTTAACATAGTTCTGTTAGCAGTTGTAATTGTTTTTGTAATTGATTTAGATGTACTATTTTTATTAATTTCTAATGAAATATCATCAAAATTATTTTCAGATACTTCTTTAGTATCCTTAGAAACTTGAACGCAAGAATATTGTTCATAACATTCATTTTCACATTCTCTTCTAGCTTTTTTTCCATCTTGCCCCATTCCTTCACCAAAAATAAGTGCAGCTCCATCATAAGTACATTTATATCGTATAGGAATATTTCTAGTTATATAACATTTAACTGTTCCATCATTTAAAAAAGCATTTGTATTACTATTTGTTAGATTTTTTGAAATAAAATCTTCTTGCATATCGCTAGTCCAAGCATTTAATGATTTAATATCCTTAAAATTATCATCATTTTGGATACCTTCTGTAGTCATTAAATTAGGATTATTAGAGTTTGCAGTAGAACCAATTTTATCTTTATTTAAAAAAATCTGTGTATTTCCAATATTACCAGTGTTACCACCTTGATGCTCTTGAAAATCTTTAGTATTCCAATCTTTAACATTATCACTTTTTGTTGCATTTTTATAAGTTGAATATTTAATAGTTTCATTTTTATTAGTGATATTTAGATTTTTTTGATTATTCTTTTCAATTGCAGATTCTGAATAACAAAATGTTAGTACTGCAAAATAAATAAATATTTTTTTCATGTTAATCTCCAAGAAGTTGATGGTAATTTTTATTAAATTTATTGTTCTCTTGACTTAGAATTTCAAAAAAACTTAATAGGCTTATATCACCTCGTATAAGGTATTCGTGTTCACATTCATTAAAGGAAAAATTTTCACTGCTACAGTTTGATAATGCATATGCAGGCACTCTTTCCAATTTAAAATATTTGAAACTATTAAAATGTATAGGATAATATTCAAGATTTGTAATATTTTCTTTTCTTGTTATTGAATCAAAAAAATTTGCACTAAACTTAAAATCATCATTGATTAAACCTCTAAGCATTACTTTGCCCATAATTTTTGGGTTGTGTTTTTTTAATTTTGAAATGTAATTAGAAAAATTCTTTAACATGACATTCGTAACACTTGAATCAACAAAATAAAAAATAGTTAAAAATTTATTATCCTCAGAATGAGTAGTAATTAATTGTTTTGTTTGATTAATTACTCCTTTTTCAAGTCCTAAAAAATCAATGCTTGTATTTAGAGTATCAATAAATTTCTTTTCATTCTCAGTATTTGCATTTGCAAATGAATGAATAAATATAAAAAAAAATAAAATGAAGATTTTTGACAAAATATATCCTTATAATATAAATATATAAAAATACAATAAATTAATATATTAATCAAATATTAATAATAAATAATATCTGAAAAAGCAAAAAAAATTATTGTATATTTACTTCTTTTGTAAAAATTGATTTACATTTTGTTGCACCAACACAAAAATCTTTTTTTACCCATAACCATGTGCTTACATCATCTTCACTAGATGTTTTATTTTTAAATTCAGCCCAAAATGTTCTAAATTTACCAATTGGTTGTGCTCTTCCTGTTGTTGGATATGCAAGTTGCAATGCATATTGCGTTTTTATTGCTAAAGGAAAATATTTAGGTGAACACATAGAACTAGGAATTTTAGTTGATGCAGAATAGCTAAATGAAGAATTTGAAATTTTTGCAAGTCCTCCTGCATAATGTAAATCATCTATTGCACTTAATGCATAAGCATGATGAGCAGTGATTGGATCAACAGCTTTACCATTCCCATAAGCTGTATTGTTTCCAGTTATTCCATTACATCCAGCACACCAATGTAAATGGTTAATAGGTTCATTAAAAGTAGATGAAGCACAATCCACAATACAAGCAGCAGCACCAATTGGATTGTTATACCAAAGCTTTCCTAATGGTCCTTTTGAACTTTGTGCAAATATTGCCATAGTATCAGATGTTTGTGTCGGTATAATTTCGCTCCAATATAAAAAATTTGTTGAAGTAAGCCTTTCAAAACAAACAGCATCTTGCACAAAATTTAGAACACCCATTGGAGCAAAAGATATAAAATGTGTATATCTTCTATTGTTACCATTTTCCCTACTATTGCCTTGTTTTCTAGTTAAAGATTTATCAAATTTTTGTCCTAAAGAAACAACATTCCAAGGTGTATTGGTTGTTTCAATTAATCCTATTGGTTCTGCAATTTGAGCTTCCAATCCAACACCATTTCCACCATTAGATTCTTTATAGTCACAACTACATAGTTTTGTTGTGAATTTGGTATTATCTGCCATATATTCCCAATCAATTGTTTCAATAAAATTGAGCATAATACTTTCAGCTTTTAAAATACAAAAGGAAAAAGAGATAAAGAATAAAAATTTTTTCATTCAGATTCTTCCTTTTTTATTAAATCATGAGGGTTATATTCATTAACTAAAAAGATATTTTCTTGTTGAGTTAAAACAGTAGGAACACACTTTATATCTAACATTTTTATTTCAATCTTTTCTCTTGCTTTATACACATTGTATCCATCTAAAAGTAATTCTTTAGTATTTCCATTTACAATAAAAATATCTGCATATTTATAATATTTTTTTGCAAGTTTAACTTGAACTTCATCAGATGCATCTATAAAAATTAAATACTTATTAAAAAAAATATTATTCTCTTTTAGAATATTGTAAATATATCCTTTTTTAAAAAGTACTTCATTAGAGTAGGGCAATATAATATCTTCAGATAAAGTTAAATTTGGTATATATTCCCTTTGTAAAGATTCATTACAAGTTCCTAATGAACTTGTAATTGAAAAGCTTTTCTCATAAGCTTTTGTTATTTCATTTAATAAATTATCTTTTATTACATTTTCTTTATATTTTTCTTGTAATAAAATATCAAAACTTTTTTCTTTAATAAGATGAGTATTTCCATATATCCCTAAATCTGTATAAGCAAATAGAGGATTAAAAATACAATGTAAAAGAATTGTAAAAGATAGTTTTTTTAACATTTTATAAACTCATTAACTTTGAAGAAATAATTGCTCCATACCAACTTGTTTTGCAATTATTTACTCCTTCTTCATAAACTTCTTTTGCTTTAGCTAAGTTAACTTTTTGGAAGTATCCTCTTTGTAAAGATTCACCATAGTCAATATATCCACTACATAATTTATTTTCATAATTTATTTTTGAGTATTTTGCAAAATCCTCAAGTTTATTTTTTGTACCATAAGAAGTTTTTATTAAACTTGTTAAGATAAATGAACTTAAAGGATTTTGATATTTTGCATATGATAATTTAAAGTTTTCATATGCTTTATGAAAATTAGGAACTTTTACTTGAACTTCTTTTACTTGTTCTGGAGTATGAGGATCACCATGTTTAACAGTAGTTTCTCCCATGTAATCTTGATTTGTTAATTGTAAGATGCCAAGCTTATAATTATCATCTTTTTTTAAAAGTTCATCTAATTCCTTAGGAAAAGAGTTTAAATTCTTTTCAATTAAAAAAGTTGCTTCATAAGCATTATAATCATTTGCAGATAGAGATAAAATATTAGCAAATAATAGAGTTGAAAGTACTATTCGTTTCATTGTTCCTTCTTTCTATTTAAAAATATTTGCTGGGTTTATTTTATTTCCATTTTTATCAAGAATGGTTGGTGTACCTCCCACCTGAAATTGGTTTACAACAGTCAATTGATTGTTTAATTGTAAGTTATATTTCTCAATATCAGAAATAGTGTGACTTGCTTTCATGAAAGAAGCATCCCTGTTTAGCATAATATCTTTCATAGCTTTGTATCTCTCTTCATTTGTTTTTTTTGAAAGGATAAAATAACTCATATTTTTAGCATTCTTATGAAATGGTAAAGGATATAATAAAACATGAATTTTTATTTTTTTAAGTTTTTCTTCACTTATATTTGAATTTATATTTTTTTCTAAATCAACACAATAAGGACATTCTGGATCAGTAAATAAATAGTAATCTTCATCTCCTGTTCCAATAGAGAAAGCAGCTTCTTTTTTCACGTTATCCATATTTTTTGGTATAAAAATTTCTTTTCCATCTTGACTATAAAAGGCTTTACCAAAAATCACAACTTTTAAATCTTTTGAGATAAATGCATCAAAAGGCATTTCTTGATTATTTACTTTATTAACACCACCAACTATATATATTGAACCTTTATCCAATACCTCATTAATTTTTATACTATCAGGCTTAAAAAAACCAATCTCTTTTATCTTATCTTTTAAATTATCATTTGCAAGAACACTTGTGCTAATCATTAAGCTAGTTAATAACAATAATCTTTTTTTCATTTTTTCTCCTATTTATTATTTAAAAAGTTTTTTATTTTTTTCTTATCTTCTTCAGTTACATCAAAAGAAAGAGGACTAGAATTATTAATTGTTTTGAGACTTTTTTGTAAGTTACTAAGAGTAAGATTAGTTGATTTTAACTCATTCTTTGTTTCTAGCAATTCATTATTCAATTTTTGAAATTGTTTTTTGTTTTCAGCATTTTCATCAATTAATTTGTAAACGGCTCTTTGTAAGTTATAAAGATAATTTGTATTGTTAATATCTTCAACACTGTATTCTTCAACATCTTGTGCACTTAAATTTAATGTAAATGCAAATGATATTAATAATAAGACTTTTTTCATTCGGTTTTATTCTCCTTTATTTTTTCAAATATTTTTTCTAAATTCTTTTCAAGCATTGAAATTTTTTGATTATTTTCAATTGTATTCCGTCTTAAATTTTCTATTTCCTGGTTATCTTTAATTAAAATCTTAAAAATTGATTTTTTATCATCTAAATTTAATTTTAAATATGAGATTTTTTCTTCATTGTTAATGTTTAACAGAGCAGTTTTAATTTTGCTTTTTTGAATAAAAGTTTCTAATTCTTTTTCTGTCATACCAAATAATTTCATATATAAATCTTTTGGAATCATAATTGATGATTTATCCTCAATCACTTGTTCAGTTATAGAGTCAACAAATTCCAAATTATTAAATTTTTGAAAATATAAATTTAGTGCATCAGTTATTATCTGAGTTTTAGTTGTTACTCTTATTTGAGCTTCTTTTGTCAATTTAAGTGCTAACTCATAATCTAAAAGTGCATTAATTGGTGATGTTTTTTCTTTTGCCATGCTTATTCCTTAGTAATAATATATCTATATAGTATATATTATAACACATAATTCAAATTAAGAATTTCAGAAATTATTATATAAATTAACTTAACTTTTAATAAAAATAATATAATATTCATTTTTTGTTGCAAAATAATATATTAGGAAAAGAGATGAAAAAAGAGATTTTATTAGTATGTTTTTTAGTCATTAATATGTATTCTTCGGATTTAATAGATAAAAATACTAATCAAAACGATATTAAAAGAGGCTTCCATTTTGGAGAAGTAGAAAATATTCCAAATAAAAAAGAAGATGAAAAATCAGTTAAAATAATATTAACTGAGATGTTGGAAATTGAAAAGAAACAATTGAAAGAACAAAAAAGAATTAGAGAACTACTTGAATCACAATATGATCCCCAACCAAAAAAATTTATAAATAAAGATGGTAAAGAGTGTATTGAAAATGAAAGTGAAGATTGTTATAAATATCCAATTTTACCATCTGCATCAAGAACTCCTGTTTTAGCAAAATTCTTAGAAGATCCTACAAGTATGGAAAATGCTATAAATTATAAACAATGGGAAGATAAACATTTTTCTCATGTTGAAAATATTGGATATGGGATGAAATATGCAGTATTAAATAACAACAAAAAATCAAAAACAATGATTGATAGTTCGAGTATGTTATCTGGGCGACATAGTGTTTACTTGACAAATGCAAAAGCAGATATCTTAAAAAAACATGCTGAGAATATAAAAATATTTATATTAATGAGTAATGATGGAAGAGAATTTAAAAGTGTAAGAAATGGTATTACTGAAGCTATTGAAACATTAAGATTTATAAATATTAACCCTGATTTAGTTTTCCCATCACAAGAGGCAGTTGCAAATTTTGAAAACATCATAAAAAAATATGATAGCTATATATTAAAAGAATTAAATGACTTAGCTCCCAACAAAATTGTTTCAAAGAAAACACTTGATGCTATAAATCCTATATCTTATCCAACCTATTTAATAAAATATAATGATAAAAAAGAGAAAAATTTTATCCAAGTTTTTGGAGCAGGAAATTCTCAAGGAAGGGATTTTATTAATAATTTATATGAAATATTAACCTTAAATGGAGTTGTTGATGTAAATGAAATAAACAATAGTTTATTACAAGAATATGAATTAAAAAATTTTAAAAAATCTGAAGAAAATAGGAAGTGAAAATGTTTAAGAAAGCAAAAAGAATAATATCAATAGTAGTCTCAGTATCATTAATTAGTGTGAATACTGCATATGCATGGAATCCAAAAGATGATTTTCTAGGTAATGTAACTGGCTCTGGTTCATATAATGATGATTTTACTAAATCAAAATATTTGTATGGTGGTAGCATTGTATTTAAATTTAAAAATAACTCTTATTCAAATGCTCCTTTATTTTCATTTGAAGAGCCAAAAATTAGTGCAGGATGTAATGGAATATCCATAACTGGTGGATTTTTACAAGTTTTAGGATTGGATGGTTTATCTGAACAACTCAGAAATAGTTCAACTGCATTAGTTTACGGAATTTTAATAGGTTTAATATATTCTACTCCTGCAATAGCACAAGCTTTAGATCAAATTAGACAAATAGGAAATTGGCTTCAAAAATTCAATCAAGACGCTTGTAATATAGGTAGAACAATCGGTGCAAGCTTAGGAGAATCGTTAGGTGTTAAAAAAGCATTTGAAGAAGTTGATTCAGGTTTTGCAACGTTAATTACAGATGGTAATAAAAAAGCAATGGAGTTTTTAGGAGAGGTTGAAAAAGCTACTCCAACAGAAGTTAAAGAAGTATTTAAAGATTTATTAAAAACGAATAATGAAGAACAAAGAGATAATAATTCACAACGATATTCTACAAAATTTGATAATTTATTTGTAAAAGCAGGTTTAGCAGGACTTATTTTAAAAGACCAATTAATTCCAAGTTCTAGTACAGCAAGTGTTAATATAGGTATAACAAAAATAGATGGTGGAAATTCAACAGAAAATTTCTATTTAGTAATATATAAATTATTTGGAGATATAGGTTTTGATGCAAAATATGTAGAATTTATTACAGAACCAGCAACTAAACAACTAATAAATGACTTAATAACACAAGGTAAAACAGAGAACAATGAGGCTTTAGAAAAATCATCAACTGAAAGTGCTGCATTAGTTAAAAATGCTAATAATACAGTTATATATCCTGAGTCAAAATTAACTTCTTCTAAATCTCCTCTAACAGTAGAACAAAAACTGAATGTATTACTTTATGGAAATGAAAAAAGTTCTACTCCATCAACTTCACTCGAAGTAAATACCGTGAATATATTGGTTGGAAAGTTAAAAGAAAAACATTCAGGTAAATTTAAAGAAGTTCTTTCATTTGTTGGTGAAAATCCTGAAAAAGTTAATATAAAATGGGATGGATTATTTAAATTATCAAGGGATAATGTAGATTGTGCAGTTTCTTATGTAAAAGAAGAAACATCAACTTGCGATAATTTCCCAATTATGTTTAATAAATATATTAGTTATGTCAATACAATTAAAGATTTAGAAATTAAGTTAAGTAAAGTTCATGGTTCATCTTATGCAAAAAGTGCAAGTGAGCCTTATAAACAAACTCTTGCTAAATATAATGCTTTAAAAATTGCAGAAATAATGGTAGGTACATTTATAGAAGAAGTTCTTTCATTTAAAAGAGCTAATAAAACAGAAGAAAAGAGTGCGAATGAACAGCTTGAAAAACTAGAAAGTATTCAAAAAGAAATAGATAAAACAATTAAGAATACTGTTTTCTATGATAGAGAAGTAAATAAAGCAGTTGATGATATTTTTGAAGAATTAAATCAAAAAATGATTACAGAAAAATTACAAAATTAACAAAGGATATTTATGAAAAAGATTATAACTATATTATTATTTGCTATTAATTTAATTGCAGCTGATGTAGATAATTTAAATTTAGATTCTATATCTCAAAGCAAGTTGATTGAACTTGAAGCATTAAATAAACCAATATCAAATCTAATATTAGCACAAGCATATGAAATAGGGTTTCCAGATAAAGGAATTAAACAAGATATAAAAAAAGCAATTGAATTATATGAAAAAGTTTATAATGTAAATAAAGATCCTATTGCTGCAAATAAATTAGGTATGTATTATTTCACAAAAGAAAATCAAGAAAATAAAGATTATAAAAGTGAGAACTATTTTTTAAATGGAATAAGTGAAAAAGATTTTGAAATGAATGAATTTAATACAGTTATGGCTGGTGTTGTTTTCTATAAAAAGAAAGATTTTAAAAAAGCAATAAGCCAGCTTGAGAAATATGCAGATAATCAAGAAAAAGTTGGAAATCCAACAGCAGAAATTTATTTAGCTTTTATTTATAATGAAATGAGAAATAATAATCTTGCAACACAATATTTAACACGAGCTTGTAGTAATCCAAAAAGTACAGCAGATATACTTAATTATTGTGAACATAATGTTGATAAAGAAGATTTAAATAAAATTGTTGAAGAACTGGAAAATCTTAAATAAAAGGAGTGTATATGAAAAAAACAATAATTTTATTTTTAATAATGGTGCAATATGTATTCTCAAATTGTATAGTTGATGATGATATAATGTTATCTATCTTAATAAAAGAAAGAGAACATAAAAGAAGTATTGGATATGAATTTTTAATATCATTTAATAATGAAGATGATGCAAAATTGATAAGAAAAGATACTTCTTTAAAAAAAATGTTTTTAAATAATAGAACAATGGATTGTAAAAATCGAAGTAATTGTGCAGAAGTTTTAAAAAAGATATTACAAAAAAATATTAGAAATCTTGATGTTGGAGCATATCAAGCAAATACTGTATATCATTTAAATTCTTTTAATAATTATGAAGATATATTTAATTTAGATAAATCATATAATTTTGCATGCAATTATGTAATGTCGAAAATAAATAAATTAGGATATTCGTGGGAATCTATAGCAGCATACCATTCCGAAACACCTGAATTTAATACAAAATATAAAAACGAATTAATTGATATTTACACAATGGTAGTAGCTCTTAAAAGCAGAAAAATTTAAATAAATTGAATTCTATTTCGCCCATAATGGGCGAAACCTAAAAAACAATATAAAAAATCATTTAATTTAATAATATAAACGAATATATTGATAAAATTATATATCTATTAATAATAATTTAAGTTTTGATAATATAGAATTATTCCAATTATTTGGTTTTTTAAAAATTACAGCTCTATTTAGAAAGTCCAACCCTTTGGGAAAATCCGTCGCCCTTCATACAACTGCTGTTACAGTTCGATATTTGGATATGAAGCTTCATTAACCGTTAACAACATAGCGGTTGTAAAACCCCTTTAATTGCGGGAAAATCCTCTAGTGAGGTATGTTGCATACACATACTCGAAAAGTATGACAAAGCATAATGCTTTGAATAAGTTTTGTCTGAGACAAAGCGTAAGCTCCTCGTTCATAATATTTTATATTATGTTCACCGCACTTGTACAGTAATGTTCAAGGTAGCAGTATTGGTAATGCGATACGGATGGTAAAAACGACAAAAATAGAGATAATCACTTAAACGCAGCCAAGTTGCCTATTTCACACATTATAGGTAAAAGGTTCAGAGGCCATCGAAAAACTATTAAGTTAAGTAGAGTAGCTCACATTAGTAATCACTTTAATGCCAATCACATATATTTTATAAAAAAGTGAGATAACATGGCAGATATCCAAACAATTCAAAGTAAATTTGATCCGAAAAATGAAAAACATTCAAAAATTCTTAATTCTCTTGAAAAAACTTTATCATTATATGAAAAATTAATTAATGAAGTTGATTCTGCAAAAACAAATGAAATGCCAAATTCTGTTGATAGAATTTTAACAGAAATTGATGCAAATACAGAATTTAATATCGAAATGATAAGAACAAAAGATAGAAGAGGACAACTTCCAGTAGCAAATCAATTTAAAATTAATGCTGTTGTTTCAGCGATAAAAGTTGCTTCAACAATTGAAGATTTTACAAGAATAGAAATTGTTCCAATTAACTCAAAATCAGAATCAGCACAAAAAGCATTATTTGTTGCAAGAAATATTGATGGTGTATTAGAATCAAGTATTGCAAATATTGTAAGTTCTGCAACTTTTTCTGATATTACATTAGCAATAAAGGCTTTAGAAGCAAAAGGTGACTTTGAAGGTAAAATAGTTAAAAGTTTAGATGCTCTATATAAAGATGTTAGTACACAATTAGATAATGGTATTGGTACAAGATACCAATTATTAACATATAATAGAGATAAAGCAAGAGAACAGTTATCAACAATTATTAAATTATTAGAAGCAGGAAAAACAATAGAAGAAATTAGTACAGAATTAAATATTTCTGTTCCTGGAATTAAATCAATTGAAAATGAAGCAAAAGCAGAAATTGATAAAAAAATAATTGAAGCAAAAAAAGCAGAGATTAAAAAAGATATTGATGCAAAGAAAACATATAAAGAGATTGCTGAAAAATTAGGTGTTGATGCAAATAGACTTACTGCATATTGTAAAATAAATAATTTAATTGAATACAATGAAAAATCTTATATAAAAGATAATTTATCAAAAATTGAAGAATTATTAAATGCAGGAAAAAGTTTTGAAGAAATAGCTAATACATTAAATGTAAATCAAGCTAGATTAAAATCAATAGCTGAAAACAATAAATTAAATGAAGTAAAAAAAGCTTCATAAATTAAGTAAATGGTGCATTAAAGTGATAAAGTGAGCAAAATAGGGGGAATGTGTAAGAAGTAAAGGAAATAAAAAAGAAAACAATTTCTTTTACTATTTATATATTATGATATGGTCCGCACGTCTATGGAGACATAGAGCTGGATAGAAGATTATTATCTTCGATTTCCGCCAAAAAAAGTTACGATTTTTTGGGAACACACTGGAATTTTTAAGTTACATAACATCAAGTATATTGAAAGAATATACCTACGATAAGGGTGTTATATAAAGAATAAAAGTTACATATATGAATGTAGTCGCTCATTTTGAGTAAACCCAAGGGGATAGTTTTTTATCCCTGAAGGGATATTTTACTATCTCCTTTATTTTTTAGGAGTAAAGTTAATGCTTAAAATAGTGATTAATATTATAAGAAAGATACTACTTAAATTGTTTCTTTTTTATAGAGATAATTTTTATCTTAAGCCAATTATTGTTGGAAAAGTTTTCAATGGTATTGGTATTGGGGTAGTTTCAAATGTAGTATTTGTTGTTACAACTAATCAAGTTGTAGATAATCTAAATTTGATAATCTCATTTCTTTTTGCTATAATTTTTATAGTAATAGGAAATATACAAAAAAAGGACAACTAATGGAAATTTTCTTCATTATGGGTATTTTAGCTTTTATTGGAATTACTTATACTTTAGGACATAATGAATACCTAAAAAAAGATAAAAAACAATAAAACTAAATTACCGACACTAATGTAATTCTCACTTAATTTATAATCAAAAATTTATTTTAAAAATAAAAATCTAATCACAAATTTGTGAGAATATTTTGTTGCTTAAAAAAGCTAATTACCCAATAGGGATATATAAATTATTCCTTTGGGATAATTTAGTAAATCCTTGAATAAATATATTAGGAACATTACATGTATAATAAAGTAATAATGGTAGGAAATTTAACAAGAGATATTGAGTTAAGATATTTGCCTTCAGGCTCTGCAATTGCAAAATCTGCAATCGCAACATCTTATAAATATAAATCAACTACAGGAGAACAAAAAGAAGAAGTTTGTTTTTTAGACTTTAATATTTTTGGAAGATCTGCTGAAGTTGCTAATCAATATTTAAAAAAAGGTTCTAAAGTATTATTAGAAGGAAGACTTGTTTTTGAACAGTGGACAGCTCAAGATGGTTCAACAAGAAGTAGACACTCTTTAAGAGTTGATACTATGAAAATGTTGGATTCAAAAGGAGATGCTGGGAATAGTAGTATAGATAATCAAAATTATATGCCACAAGGTAATGGATTTGATAATCAAAATGCATATATACCAAAACCACAAAAACAAAATCAAAGTCCACAAAATCAAAGACCACAAAAACAAAATCAATATACGGAACGACAAATTCCTGAAATTGATATAGACGAAGACGAAATACCGTTTTAACAAAAACACTTAGTGTGAAGGATTTCCTTTACACTTAAATCATAATGTAACTTCATTGGCTTCAAGTAAGCTGACAAAAAATAAATTGTCGGCTTACAAGCCAATTCTGCACAATCTTATTTTCAATTGTCATTTTACTTGAGACTAAAAAGTTTCAAATTTATTTGATGTCTTACTACAATATTAAGTATTTGCCTTGTTGTAGAGACATAAAAGGATTAAAAATGGCAAGAAATATCACTAAAGAAACGTTTCTTTATAGAGTATTGAACGAAATAGAAAGAATAGGCTGCTCAGTACAAAGGGCTATATCAAACTTAATACAAAAAGAAGTTAAAAAAACTGATTTTGGTATAAATGTAAGAGGTAGTTCGTTAGTTGTTTTTTCAAACAATTCTTTAGATTTTGCACTAAAACAATTTTTAAGTGTAAATTATGGAAGTAATGAAAATACAATAATTGGAACAGCTGTTCATGCAGGTGCAGATTATGCCTATTCGCATAAGATGAAAACAAATATAGTCCCTTCTTTGGAAGAATGTATTAATGTTATTCACGAAACTTGTGAAAAAGAATTAGAATATATTAATCCAGATAAGAGAGCAAAAGTATCATTAGAAAAATTAAAACATATCTCAGAGAAATGTTTTAAGGCGTATTATTCTGAAATAGAAAAGAATGAAGTAATTGCTTCAGAAGAAAGTTTTGCAATAGATGCAAATTATTCTGATGATTCAAGTAGCTCATTACTTATGTATAAAAAAAATATTGGGAAAATTGCATTAACTGGTACTCTTGATAGAATTTATAAAAAAGGTGATATTTTAATTCTTAGTGATTTAAAAACATCTTCAAAAAAGATATCTGGATATGTCGAAGTTAACCCTTTATTCTCAAAATACTCAAGCGAAGTAAAAGCTTTAGAAGAAGAAAAATTTAGACTTGAAAAAGTAATTAATAAATTTTTTAATGTAAGTGAAAAACTTCAAGAAATTAATAATTCAATTATAGAACAAAATAAATTATTAGTTGAAAAAGAGCAAGAAAAAGCTCCGACAGCTAGAATTTCTAAAAAAATTGATTCATTAATGGATGAACTAGAAAAATGGAAAACTCATTTAGAAACTTTTGATAATGCGATTTCACAAAGAGATCAAATAAATATTAGATTAGATGATCTTGAGAAATTGTTAAAACCATTAAAAAGAGAATATGCCATAGAAAAGCAAAAAGCTGATTTAGAAGCTGCTAAAAAGAAATATGGACATCAATTAGCTTTTTATGCAATAGGAGCAATGTCAACAAATAAAGACTACGCAAATATTAAAAGGTTAAGAGTTGAAGTTATTATAAAAGAGGAAAATCCTTATGTTCAGATTTTTGAATGGGATCTAACAGAAGGTGCGACTTGTTGAATAGTGAAAAGCTATTCTGCCAATAAGTCATTAAAAATATTGGCAAACTAATTTTTCGATAAGTGGAATGATGGAGTAACGCCCTGAAACGCTTACACTGATACTATGGATAGCATTTTGTATCGCTAAATACAAGATGTTATAAGCCCGTTGAAGTCGGCTAAGAGCTACCCTAACATAAGATTTATCTTGATGAGGCAATGCGAACCAGAGGTGGTCGAGTAGTGATAGGTCGGGTGTCTATAAAATATTTATGATGAGAATGTGCACAAGCACTGACGAATTTCCGAATGTAAGGGTCTAAATTAGGAATATATAGAAATATATATACTACAAATGTAGGGTGTACGTGGTAGAGTAAAAATCTTCTGTATGAAATACCATACAATGTTAAAGGCATTGTCAAATACACAGGCTCATAGGAAACATCTAAGGATATATGTAAAGATAGAAAAATTGGAACAAGGTAAGCTGGAGATATGGAGACTTAGTGGTCTATGAAGTATTAAGATATATAAATTCGCAAGATATTAAAATCTTTTAACTCTAGTGAAAGTGAAGCCACTACCGTTATATTATACTGACTATATAATATTGAATGAAATCTGTAATGGATTTATTAGGAAAGGGCTTTAGTCAAAGGTTATTAAACAAATAAAACTAAATACAAATCAAAAGTTCGAGTAAGATTAAGAGAGAATTTCCTATAAGGAGTTCGATTTTGAAAAATCAAAAGAATCTCAAAAGACAAAAACTGAGAAATAACGAATACTACCAAATGCAAGATATTCAAGATAGACTCTATCTGCAAAGTTCAAAAGGTACAAAGTTCACTCACTTAATGGAAATCATTACAAGTGAAAAGAATATCTTACTAGCATATAGAAACATCAAGAAAAACAGCGGTAGTCATACAAAAGGTGTAGATGGAAAAAATATTAATCATTTGGCTAATCTTGAACCTGATACACTAATAAAATTAGTTCAAAACAAATTGAAAAATTACTTCCCTAATAAGGTGCGAAGAGTAGAAATTCCAAAAGATAATGGTAAAACAAGACCTCTAGGAATACCCACTATTATGGATAGACTAATACAACAATGCATATTGCAAGTGTTAGAACCTATTTGTGAAGCTAAGTTTTACAAACATAGTTATGGCTTCCGCCCTGAGAGAAGTGCAAAACACGCAATAAGTAGAGCATATTCCCTTGCCCAACAGAACAACCTACACTATGTGGTAGATGTTGATATAAAAGGTTTCTTTGATAATATAAATCATGGAAAACTTATTAAACAACTATGGAATTTGGGAATAAGAGATAAATCTCTAATTGTAGTAATTTCAAAAATGTTAAAAGCCCAAATCGAGAATATAGGAATACCTGATAAAGGAACTCCTCAAGGTGGAATATTATCTCCACTTTTAGCTAATGTTGTATTAAATGAATTTGATTGGTGGATTAATTCTCAATGGGAAAATATGAAAACCAAACATAATTACTCAATAAACAGTAAGAAATCTGACAACAAACTCAGAGCATTAAAAACAACAAACTTAAAAGAAGTATATATAGTAAGATACGCTGATGATTTTAAACTCTTTTGCCGAAATCGTAAAGATGCAGTTAAACTATTTGAAGCCTCTAAACAGTGGCTAAAGAACAGACTGCACCTTGAAGTAAGCAAAGAAAAATCAAAAATCGTAAACTTACGTAAGAATTACTCTTATTTTCTAGGTATAAAATTTAAAGTACATAAAAAAGGTAAAAGGAATAATAAAGATACAAAATGGGTAGTAAAATCACATATTCAAGAAAAAGCTTTGAACAAAATAAAAGAAAATGTTAGAAAACATATCAAAGATATACAAAAACCAAAGGTAAACCTAAATCTATCAATAGACTTATATAACTCCTTTGTAATTGGAATACACAACTATTATAGTTGTGCTACCAATTGTAGTTTAGATATGGCAAAACTTTCTAATCAAACAAGAAGTAAAATCTTTGTAAGACTAAAAAGCAGAAGAGTAAATAAATCAGATAAATTGCCTGACTACATTAAAAAAGTATATGGTAAAAGTGAAATGTTAAGAATATTAGGTGAAAAGGCAATCTTGCCAATTTCATATATTCAACACTCAAAACTAATGAACTTTAGCCAAGCAAACATCTATAATCCAACAGATAGAGACGAAATTCACAACTCTCAAAAAGTTGCGAATAACAAGATAATCAGATATTTAATTGAAAATCCTATTCAAGGACAATCAACTGAATATAATGATAATCGTATATCTCTATATGTAGGACAATTAGGTAAATGTGCAATAACTAAAGAAGAATTAGAAGTTGGAAGTATGGAATGTCACCATATCCAACCAAAAAGTCAAGGTGGATTAGACAACTATAACAACTTAGTATTAATTACAAAAGAAGTTCATAAGCTTATCCATTCAACACAAACGGAAACAATTCACAAATATCTGAATTATATACCTACTGATAAAATTACCCTTGAAAAGCTAAATAAATTTAGAACTAAAGCTGGTAATCTTGAAATTTGTCTATAAAGATTTAATTGATTTAAGTATTTAAGTATAAAGTTGAATAAACTTTGATGGAACGCCGTGTGCGGTGAAAGTCGCATGCACGGTGTGAAGCGGGGGAAAAGTTGGAGATGACATCAAATTCTTACCTATCGCTATGAATAATAGATGAGGTTGCAGAACTTATAAAAACTATTATTTCAAATATAGAATTAGTAATGGAAGGTATTGATCCAATGGTTTGTTTTAGATTAGCTTCAGAAACATATATCGGAACAGATACTATAAATTTAATAGATGAAATTAAATTAGAATTAAAAAATTTACGAGAGTTACAGTTATTTAAGTAACTTACAATAAAAAATATTAATTCCAAAATCATAATTAATATTTTTAATTAAAAGGCATTAGCCACAAAAAATTTAAATTTGTGGCTATTGCCATTGATTTATTTTTTTGTGACTTTTAACAAAATTAGTACGTAAGTACTTTAAAGACATAAAGGATAAATCATGTCAAAAAATATATTTGAAAATACTAAATTAGCTTTAAAAGGTGGTGATTACACTGTAGTAAATAAAGATGCAAGTGTAAAAACTATCATTGAATCGTATAACCCATTCTTTGCAAATTTCTTTAATAATAGAGAAAAAGCAGAACAAGCAATGACAATTGCATTAGATGTAGCAATGGATGCAAAGTTTGATAACTGTAATAAACATTCAATAGTAAAAGCTATTATTGATACTTACAGATTAGGACTTAATCCAACACCAGGAATTGATCATACTTATTTAGTTCCATATAGTGGAAACATTAAATTAATGATTAGCCACAAAGGATTTACTTCTTTACTCTTCAAAGCAGGGTGGTTAGTTGAACCGTTTCCCGTTTATAAATGTGATGAATTTAGTCACTCAATAAATGAAAATGGACAACAAATAAAACTTATCCAAAATTGGGATAAAAGAGTAATAGGAAATAAAAAATGGGTTCACGAAAATTTAACAGCAGTTTATATTATTGCAAAACATATAACAGGTTTAACAAAAACATTAGTTGTTTATAAGTCAGAAATAGAGAAACTAAGATTAGTTTCCCCTTCACAAACTTATGCAAATCCAAAAACTTCGACTCCTGAAAAAATTCAAAAGGTGAAATTAAAATTACCAGTTGATATTTGGGAAGATTGGTATGAAGAAATGGCACTTGCAAAATCAATCAAAAAAATTGCAAAACAATTACCATTGGGAGATGATCAAATTTCATCAATGATTAAATTTGCAATAAATATTGATGATTACAGTGATATTAACGATGAAGAAAAATATCAAAAAACATTGAAAAATATTGAAAACTTACAGAATAAGAATAAAGATACTATTTCAATTACAGAAAATACTGAAACAAAAATTACAGCAGTTAAAAATGGTTTAAGACATTTAATGATTAAGGTCTTAAATGAGGGTAATAATGGTAATAAGTATTTTGTTTCTATTCCTAGAATAGGAACAAATAATAAAAAGTATAAAGAATTTCTCCAAATGGTAGAAAATTTATCACTTGGATATAAGACTAGAGAAAAAGATATAGTAATAATCTTTGATATAGAAAAATAAGAGTCCAACATGGAATTTTTAATTTATTTATATTTCACATTGATTGTAATATATCCTATATATCAATTATTACTAAACATTTTTAATGTTTTAAAAATAAAAGCAAAAAAAAGTATCAAATTTAGAAATGATTTACTTTCTTTTGCGTACTTAATAAAGGATTTAGGTCCTAGTGTTTCTGCTTTTAGTGTTGTTGAGCTATTAATATCTTCTGATAAAGAAGATAAGATAACTTTGTTTCTTGTATTTATTGCAGGAATAATACTAATGATTGCAGGAAGAAAAATCAGAGATTTTATTGCAATAAAAACAACAGAGAATAAAAAATCTGTTGATTTACAAGCAATAAAACAAAATTTAAAAAATTAAGAAAGGAGAAATAATGTCAAGAATTAAAGAAAGTTCTATTGAAAGATTAAAAGAGCAAGTTGACATCATTGATGTTATTTCTCACTTTATAGAATTGAAAAAGAGTGGAGCAAATTTCAAAGCTTGCTGTCCATTTCATGGAGAAGAAACACCATCTTTTGTTGTGAATATATCTAAAAAGATATATCATTGTTTTGGATGTGGAGCAGGTGGAGATTCTATAAAATTTGTTATGGAATATGAAAACTTATCATATCCTGAAGCAATAGAGAAAGTAGCAGCAATTACTAATTTTACTTTAGAATATGAAGATAATGAATATAGACCTCAACAGGTTAAAAAAACTTCAAAACCTAAACAGTTAGTAAATAAAGTTGAATATCAGTATTTTAATCCTGCAAAAAAGAGATTTGCAGATATTAGAAAAGGTATGAAGAATTATATAACTCTTCCAATGAAATATAAAATGATGTTAATTTATACATACATTTATAATTTTTCATTAAATGAAAATCAATCTAAGAAGATTGAATATTTTAGAAAAAGAAGAGTAAATATTAATCATTCAAAAATAAAAGAACTAGGTTTTATATCAGTTGAATCATTTGATAAATTAGTTCAAGAATTAATTGATAATTTCGGTTTAGAAATTTTAGTTGATTTAGAGGTTTTAAATAATGTGGAACATAAAGCTCCATTTAGTTTTAAACTATGGTATGTAAAGAAAGGTGGAGTTATTGTATTTCCCTCATTTCATATTTATCAAACTAATTTAGTTACATCTTTTATGTTTAGACCAACTCAACCAGATGATTGGATGATAGAGGCACATATGAAAGAAATACAGATGAGTAATACTGATTTAATATCAAGTGTACCATATGGTTTAACTTATGACTTTATAGCAAATACAAATGCAATAAAATGTTTAGTAGAAGGTGGACCAGATACATTATGTAATGACGAACAATTTAAAGGAAAAGATTTTCTTTTTATTGGAAGTCCTGGAACACATGGTTTTAAAGAAAAACATATATCTTTATTAAAAGGGCAAAAACTTAGAATAATGTTAGATCCAGATAACGCAGGTCAAATGGCTGCATATGGTTCAATTACAATTCAAAGTGAATCTTTAAATAAAAGATTTTTAAATAATAAAAAAGGAATTGATGAGTTAAATATTGAAAAAAAGTATTTAGATGCAAATGGTATCAAGTACTTTGTATCAAAACAAGATGGCTATATACAAAAATGCTTAAATGCAGGTGTAATACCAGAAATTTGCTCATGGGATTCAAAATTTGGTGATATGAATGAAGTTAGAAAACTTGCATTAAGTGGTAAAGCACCATTTAAAAATATGGAAGAGTTCTTAACAAAATTTGTATCTGTTAAAAAAATTAGTTCTTTAAAAAACTAAAAGAACTTTCTGACAAGATTAACTAAAAAATTTTTATTCTTTCTATTTGCATTAATATATGCAAGAATAATTGCAGCTATAAATAATAATAAGGACATTGCATTTGCATTTTTATTATCAATTGTAAATAAAATAGCAGAAGGAATAATTAAAAAAATAAAAATAATCAAGTAATTCAAATATCAAGTCCTTGTTCTAAATTACTTGAATTATATCAAAATTAAATAAAAAATAAATACGGAGTATAAATCTTCTTTGCATAACTCCGTTTAACGGATATTTATGCTCCGTTAAAAGGAAAACTATGCAAACAACAACTTATTTTAATTATATTAAAGAAAACTCATTAATTCTTGGATTATTACATTCAACATTATTACCTGGAATCTGCATTCTTGCATTTAGTTGGTATGGATTGTTTTATTTATTAATTCCTACAGGTGTTTATCTTACATTTAAAAAAGAGGGAATCGGTAGAGATTGGTTTTTCACAATCTTATTTATATATGTAATTGCTTTATTAGCAGGTCTTGTAGACTATTCAACAGTAGGAGGGAATTAATATGTTTTTATATGAAGTAATTAATATGGAAGAAATAATGGATGTTCTAAATGAATTAAAGATTGAAGAAATAAATGCAGAATTTAATACTTCTACATATTTTGAAGAAACTATCTTAATTTAAAGGAGATAAAAGTGATTACTCCTTATTTAGAAACAAAAGAAGAATCTATAAAAGATTTTAATCCAAAAACAAAAACATATGAAATGATTGAACAATTAGTTATTCATTTATTTGATTCTCTTGGAGAAAAATCTACATATAGATTTAATAAAAAAAGTGAAATAAATAAGTTTCATCAAACTAAAAAAGAGTTCGAGAAACTTATCAAAAATAAAGAAATATAAAAATTAGTTGCTCATAAGAGCTAACCCAATAGGGATATAAATTATCCCTATTGGATAGTTCTATCTCTTTAAGTCATTAAGGAGAAAACAATGACAACTTTTACAAAAAACGAATTAATTGCAATTTCAATTTTGGTTGTAGAAAATAAAAATTCTGCAAAGCTACAAAAATCATCAAACCTAAGTTATATGGAATCAATTAATTTAGGTAATAAAATTGATACAATGATTGAAAGTATGAAACAAGCTGAATGGCTAGAATCTCAAAAAAGAAATTATGATATTGAATTTGACTACGAAACTCAAGAAATGGTAATTCAAGACAATTTAAATGATATTGAATACAGAATTGACCGTAGTCTATTTGATGATAATAAAATAGCTCCATATTATATTGTAAATGTAGAAAATGAAGCTGATGAACTTGAAAGAATTATGATACCAGAAGCAAGAAGTGAATCTAATAGAGAATTAATGAGAGAAGATTTAGAAACTCTTAGAAATACTGATGAGGAATATGCTTTTGGGAATTATGGAACTAATGGTTTCATCACAAAAGAAGAAGATATTGAAGCATTCAATAAAGTATGTCTTGAAATAATAGAAAACTACAGAGAGTATATTCAAGAAAAAAATAATGAAAACTGATTAAGTTCAGAGGTATTTTTATTGTATAAAATTTACTGTTGCCAACGAGGGTAAAACATTATCCTCTTGGATAATAGTTTTTGTTCTCTTTATAAATGCTTCATATGGTTTAAGTACTGATGCTTCAATTATTAATGTTATAATAGTAATAGTTTGCTTTTATGGTATAATATCATCAAACGATACAATTGTAAGAATAAAAAAATAAACTAAAAGGAAAACAATATGGAAACTTCTTTAGTAGAAATCATGTTTCTTGTTATTGCTTGCGGTTTAGCATTTCAAGCATATAAAAACAATCAAGAAGCAAGAAAAACAAAAAGAAAACATCATTAATCTTTGTTTTTTAAATATGTAATATTTATTACATCACTTAAAAGTTAAACAATTATTAGAAAAACTGGAGGTTACAAATGACTGAGTATATATTAGCTATTACAATGTTTTCTGTAGCTATAATGGTTATTTTCTTAATTAAAGATTTAAAGAAAAAAACTCAAAAACACTAACATAAATAAAAATCTCTAACTAATTTCCATTTTTGAAAATAAAAAACTGATTAAGTTCAGAGGATTTCTATTGTCTAAAAAACTGTTGCCAAAGAGGGTAAAACTTTATCCTCTTTGGATAATAGTATTTACTCTCTTGGTTAATAATAGCCTCTTGGCTTATAAAAAAAAGAGATGAAATTAAATGAATGATGAATTAAAAAAAGTATTAAAGGATGAAATTTCTTGCATTAAAACAAATGCTAAGGGCTTTACACTTTATGGTTTAAGAAAAAATAGTAGTAATAATACATTTATTTGTAATTGTCCAATTGAATTTTCTGGAGAATTTCTTTTAAGTGCTAGAGGATTTGATGAAACACATGTTTCGATAACTTATATTGATGGTAAATGTGTAATTGAAGGAATTGAATCTGATAGAGAATTTTTTGATAATGCAATTATTAAACAAGATGATAGTGTTTTCTTAAAACCACAACTTGAAGTAATTGAATCAAAAGATTTTGAATTAAATGAAGTAATTAAAAATCCAGCAATTATTGTAGGACCTCCTGGAACTGGGAAAACGGCAGTAATTACAAAAATAGTAAAAGAAGCTATTAAAAACAAAGAAAAAGTTTTAGTTGTTTCACCTACAAACATGGCAGTTGAAAATGTTTTTGAAAAGCTATATCCAGATTTTTTGGAAATGGGATTAAATGATGATGATATTATCTTACAGATAAAAACTGAAGATGAAGCTCTTATCAAGTTTTCTCCTAAATCAATAGCAAATGAAAAGACAAATGTTATTCAAGATGAATTAGATGTATTAAATGTTGGGTTAGATGATATTGTAAGAGATATTAGAGATATCGAACCTTTGTTAAATATTGAGCTTGATAAACTTGATCTAAATAAAACAAAAATTAATAATCTTGAGAAAGACAAAATTAAAAAATTACAAGATAAAGCAACATTTGAGAATGATATTAAATCATTAACAAAAAGAATAGACACTTTAGAAAGTAATATTTTAGTAAAAGCTGTAGCAAGTGCTTTTGCAGGTACAAAAGTAGATGAAATAAAAAATCAAAAAGAACAATTAGAAAAAAAAGTTAATTGTTTAATTATAGAACTTGCAGATATTGAAAAGAAAATTGATGAGGTTCAAAATGAAGAATTAACAAAAAGTATTGGTGAGTTTAGAAATAGACTTAGTAACTTAAGAGATACAAAAAAACAGATTACTGAGAGAATTAAGACTTTGAATGATGAAAAAGAGGATTTAATTAATTTAGATTTCTTCTCTAACAAAAAATTAGTTGGAATTACTCTTGTAGGAGCAGCTTTAAATAAAAAAATTCAAAAAGGAGATTTTGATAAGATTATTATTGATGAGGCTTCAATGGCTTCTTTACCATCTTTATACTTAGCTTGTAGTTCAGTAAAAAAATGGGATTCAAATAGAAAAAATATCATTGTTTCTGACTTTGGTCATTATTATGAAGCACAACAAGAGGCAATTAAACTATCAGTAAATAGTCAATTTATCTTTGTTGGTGATCCAAAACAACGTGCGACTTGTTAGATAGTGAAAAGCTATCTTATCCCTAGTCATTAAATAAGGGATAAACTGATTGCTTGAAAAGTAGAATGATAGGGTAACGCCTTGAAATGCTTTCTCTGATACTACGGAATGCTGTATTTAGCGTTAAATAAATATGGTGTTAAGCCCGTTAAAGTCGGCTGAGAGGATACCCTAGGTAGATTTATCTATCACAGGAAATGCGAACCAGAGGTGGTCGAGTATCTGATAGGTCGGGAGTCTATAAAATAACTATGATGAGAATGTACCACTAGGTACTGACGAATCTCCGAATGTACGGTTCTAAATCGGAAATATATAGAAATATATATCTATTCAATGAGTAGGTAAATGAGGTAGAGTAGAAATGTTGTTTACGAAATACCTTACATTGTTAAAGGCAGTGTCAAGTTTACAGGACTAAAGGAAGACATCTAAGGTTATATGAACAGATAAAGTAATTGGAACAAGGTAAACTTAGAAAGTGGAGTTTTAACGAACAATGAAACTTTGAGATATATAAATTCTATTTATAGATACTAAAATCTTTTAATCTAAGTGAAAGCGAAGTCACGACCGACATATATAACTGACTATTATATATAAAATGGAGTTTGTAACGAACTCTTTAGGAAAGGGCTTTAGTCGGAATTATTTAAACACAATTAAACATCAAACCAAAATTCAAAGGTTCGAGTAAGACTAAAAGAGGGCGAAATTCAGCAATGAAAGGAGACCGACTTTGAGTAAATCTAAGAACCCAAAGAGACAAAAACTTCGTAATAATGAGTATTATAACTTTCAAGAAGTTCAAGATGATTTATACGCTAAAAGCCAAAAAGGCTATATATTTAAAGACCTTATGAGTAAAATTATAAGTGAAGCAAATATACTAGTAGCATATAGAAACATTAAGAAAAATACGGGAAGTAAAACAAAAGGTACAGATGGAAAAACGATAGCTAGTCTAGCTAAACTTGAACCAAAAGACCTTATATTACTTGTTAGACGGAAACTTAAAAATTATCAACCCCAAAAGGTTAGAAGAGTCGAAATTCCAAAGCCAAATGGTAAAAAGAGACCTTTAGGAATACCTACCATTAGTGATAGGTTAGTCCAACAATGTATATTACAAGTATTAGAGCCAATTTGTGAGGCAAAGTTCTACAAACATAGCTACGGTTTTAGACCTCTTCGGAGTACAAAACACGCTATTGCTAGAGCTTACCACCTTGCACAAAAAGCAAATTTACATTATGTAGTAGATGTTGACATAAAAGGCTTCTTTGACAACATAGACCACGGAAAACTGCTAAAACAGATATGGACTTTAGGAATAAGAGATAAATCGCTTCTAGCGGTAATATCAAAACTCCTAAAAGCAGAAATAGAGAGCATAGGTATTCCTACAAAAGGCACTCCACAAGGAGGTATCATTTCGCCATTACTTGCAAATATTGCACTTAATGAATATGACCATTGGGTTAAATCTCAATGGGAAGAAATGAAAACTATACACAAATATGCGGTCAAAGATGACGGTAATTGGATAATAGCTAGAGCTTTAAGAAAAACCAATCTAAAAGAAGTGTACATAGTTCGCTATGCAGACGACTTTAAACTATTCTGTAGAAATCATACTGATGCAGTTAAAATCTTTGAAGCCACTAAAAAGTGGTTAAAAGAACGACTAAAACTTGAAATTAGTCCTGAGAAATCAAAGATAGTTAATCTTCGGAAAAATTATTCAGATTTCTTAGGAATTAAATTGAAAGTTACTAAAAAGAGGAAAGATACAATAAATAAAGATAAATATGTGGTTCAATCTCATATAGGCAATAAAGCCTACAAACAGATAATAACTACTATGAAAGAATATGCAAGGAAAATACAAAAACCAAAAGACAATTTAGGAAGCAAAGCAGTAAATGCTCATAACTCTTATGTCCTAGGGGTACACAATTATTTTAATTGTGCTACTAATTGTAATATTGACTTCGTAAAAATCGCCTTTATTACACGAACAACCTTTAAGAATAGATTACATCTTCGTAAGAAGAAAAGTAATGAAAAAATCCCAAAATATATAGATAAAAGCTACGGAAAAAGTAAGCAGATCAGATTTGTTTATGATACTCCAATGCTACCCATAGGATATATTCAACATCAAAAGCAAATGAACTTTAGCCAGAAATCGCTATATGTTGCAGAAGATAGAGAAGTAATCCACAAAAACCAAAAAGCAGTAGATATAAGTGAATTGAAATATCTAATGGAGAATCCTATACAAGGACAATCTATTGAATATAACGATAATCGAATATCACTGTTTGTTGGTCAATACGGTAAATGCTATATAACTGAAAAGCTGTTAAATCCTAGTGAAATACACTGTCACCATAAAAAGCCTCGTGCTTTAAATGGAACTGATGAATATAAAAATCTTGTCTTAATTGATGAGGATGTTCATAGGTTAGTACATGCCACCAAAGAGGAAACCATCAAGGGATATATTCTAAAGCTTAATCTCACAACTAAAATGCTTGAAAAAGTAAATAAGTTGCGTAAATTAGCAAATTTGCAAGTAATTTGTAATTGAGGGTACTTTGTATTTATAGGTTAAATGTTTAAAAGTTAAATAAATTCGATGGCACGCCGTGTGCGGTGAAAGTCGCATGCACGGTGTAGAGCGGGGGAAAAGTTGGAGATAGTAACTAATTTTAGTTATGTGTCAAATTCTTACCTATCGCTATTAAGTACTATTGCTAAAACAAAAGCAATGAAAAAAACAATATTTCATTTGTACAATGTACAAGAAATATTTAAAGGAAAAACATTTAAAAATGTTCTATTACTTGATATTAATTTTCGGTGTCATCCAGAAATTACAGAATTGTGTTCTGAATTATTTTATGGTGGTCTTCTAAAATCAGGTAAAGAACATTCTGGCAAAAAAGCATTGTATATAAAAAACAATCAATCCTTTATGAGTAATAAATCAAGAAGTTTTGTTAATGAAGGGAATAGAATCTCAGTAATTGAACAAACTTCACTTGCATTAAGTAAAGGTAAAAGATCAATTGGAACAATTACTCCATATAAAGCTCAAGCAGAAGAGATTAATGATTCTTTATCAATATATAGAGAAGAATATCCAGATGCAGATATACAAGCAGGTACTGTACATAAATTTCAAGGTAAAGAAAAAAATATTGTTATCTTTGATTTAACATTTTCATCTCAAGGAAATAAACAAGTACCAATTACTTATATGGGTGATTTTGAAAGTGAAGCTGCAAAATTATTAAATGTTGCAATGACAAGAGCAGAAGATTTTTTTGTACTTATAGGCGATGTTAATGGTATTGTAAAACAGCTTTCACAAAGAGTTGATAAAGATGAATTGGTTTTTTATAAATGGTTAACAAAAATACAAGAATTAGCATATAAAAAAGAAGTTGCTTAATAATTTAAGCTTACCAATAAAAGGGCATACAAAAAGTCACTGCCCTTAGAGGTAGGTATGCTCTTTAATTTACTAAGGAGTGAATTATGAAATTAACAAAAAGAGATTTAGCAGATATAGAAAAAGTTATTGAAAATGAAGGTGCTTTAAAACAACCTATTGAAATAAGATTATTTAAAAATAATCATGAAGTTTTTAATGATTCTCAAGTATTTAAAACAAAGAATAAATTAATTCAAGCTTTAAAGAAGCTAAATGGTTTTGAGTTTGAAAATGCATTAAATGGACAAATAGGGATAAAAGAATCTAACAATGACAATGACTATTATCATATTCAACTTTCTATGTATGTAGGTGTTGAATACGCTAATGAAATTAATATTTAATAATAGGAAATAAAATGAATGAAATGTTAAAAGGAATTAATAATTTAGACGAATTGTTAGAAAAACTAGGCATGGATTATATAATTTTTGAACAAAATTTATTTTCATTAGCAAGACATTTTTCTAAAAATTATGATGGTGCTATTTGGGAATCTAATATTGTTTTAGATGAGAATGGTGAAAAAATAAATGGATTTTACTTATCTCTTGATGATAACAAAGAGTATTTACTAAGAAATTCACCAAATGAATTGATGTTTAATTCTCTAAAAAGTAAAACTTTTGCACTTGTTGTTTTTTCAATGACTACAAATTATGTTGGTTATAAGTTCTTAGAATTAGGGAAGACTAAAAGTGCAGAAATAATATTTGAATTAAATCATTTCATTAGAAATAATATTGAAATAATACTTGATGAAGATGAAGAAGAGTTAGTTAAATTCTTTAAATTTATAGATTAATGTAATTAGTTTTAAGCAATATTCCAATTATTGTAAATTGCTTATAGAAATAAAATCCCAAATGGGAGAATAGGAAAAGTCCTACTCCCATTTTGGGATAGTTCTATTCCTTTAAAAAGGAAAAAATATGTATCATGGAGATAAAGAAGATAGCTTAGTTAAATTAAGTGAAGGTTTAAAAACGTTAGGCTGGTCAATATATGGTTTTCACGAAGATAAATCAGATATGATGGTTGATTATTATCATCCTGCTAGATGGGATGGAATAGCTGTTAAAAATGGTTATATATTGGTTGTTGATTGTTATCGTGATGGTGAGATTGGTGGCGATTTTATTCAAAGATCTTATGATCCAAAAATTGCAAAAAAAATCAAAAAATTGCAAGCTCTTGCAAATTGTCCTTCTGCAACACAGGGAGAAAGGGATAATGCACTTTCACAAATAAATAAGTTTGATAAGAAACTTGTTGAAGAGATTACAATTATTACAGATTTACCAAAGGTAACTTATCAAAAGAATCCTCCTCATGCAGTATGGCATATAGAGAGAGATGGAAACATAATTGCTAAAGGTAATGGAGTTTTTTCATTTTCAAATATAAACACTTGGAGAGAAGAAAAACTAATATTTGATAAAGAAGAAAACAATTATATGGAACTTCTTAGAAATTATTGGAATATAGATAATTGGGATACATTTATCTCTTATAGAAAAAAAGAAAAAGAAGAAAAGAAGAAGCTTTTAGATAAATATTTTAATATCTTATCAAAATGGGATAACTTAGTTCAAATAAAATTAGGTGAAGGTGAAGAAAATAAATTAGTAAAAAAAATCATTGAAGAAGAAGTTATTTACTATCTTCAAAAACCTTCAGATATCCCAACAGAATATTTGATGTTAAATAAAAAATCTACTATGAGCGGTATCTCACAAAATGATGTCTTCAAAATTTATGATAACTTCAATGTAAAAAAAGTTTCAAGAGATTATATAGACTCTAAAGAAGACGGTAATTTCTATAGTTACAAACTTGAACCTAGAAAAAATACTAAATTCGCAAATGTATTTATTAATGAAGAAAAAATTAATAAAGGTGTTTGGGTATATGTTGAACTTGTAAAAAAAGTTAAACTAATTAGTAAAGAAATTTGGGTTAAAGATACTCCAAAAAAACAGAATAAAGAAACTAAAAATAAAGCAATTGAAGCTGAAAATTCAGAATTAGTTCTAAATGAAGAATTCCTTGATTATTTTAAATCAGGAGAAATCAAAGATTTTAAAAGAACTGATAATCAAGAAATTGAAAAGGTTTTAGTAATAAAAGAAAATATAAATGACTTTAAAAGTTTTAATCTCTATCTAAAGAAAAATAAACTTGGATACTATAGTAAGTTTGCAGGTGGATTTATATTAAAAGAAGATGGAATAAAACTTTTAAATATTGATAATAAAAAAAATAGAAACATTCATGATGAAGTAAAGCATTGGTTTACTCAATTAAGAGTTTCACTTGCAATGGATGCATTATTAAATGAAGATGTATTAATATCTTTCATTGTAGAAGATGTTTTATCAAGTGCAGATAATGAGCAATATAGTGATATAGATTTTACTATACCTTTAAGAAGATGGATGGAATCTAATTTAAATTAAGAAAAGAAAGAAATAGTTGCTCATAAGAGCTAACCCAATAGGGATATAAATTATCCCTATGGGATAGTTCTGTATTCCTTTAATCAAAAGGAAAAATCATGAAAAAATTAATTACATTAATTGCAATCGTAGCTTTATTTACTGGTTGTGCAGTTAAAGAACAAGACAACTTATTAACAAAAACAGTTAAACATACAGTAAACACACCACTATACGTAGGAAAAGTAGCAAATGATGTTGCTTTATTTACTGTTGCGTTACCTTTTACATTAGTAGTAGCTTTATTAGATAATAAAGAAGTAAAAGAAGAAAAAGGAGTAAAAAATGAGAAATAGTTATTTAATAATTAAATTCTTTGGAATTACATTCCTCTTCTCAAGTTTTTTATTTTTTAGTTCAAGCGTAATCATGAAATTACATAAAAATTCGTTAAGTTCAAAAATAACAACCTTCTTAATTCAAAAAAGAGGTATGTAATGAGTTCAAATATAATAATTGCAAAAAAACCAACATTAAAAATCCAAATAAATGATAAATTTTTAATGGAATTAATGAAGGGAGTAGAAATTATAGATCTTACAAGTTTAGTGTTTTTATATAAAGAAGTGTTCACAAATAATAAAGACATTTTAATAGAAAAATCTTTTCATTATAAAAATACTGAAATTTCATATCTTTATGCAAATAAAACTTTATTTCTAAAGGATATAAAACAGTATCAAAAAAATGATGATAATGATTTAATAATAAAATGCTCTGAATATTTTGTAGCTAAATTAATTAGAGAAAGGTCATCAATAAATAGTATCTTACCAACATATTTTTATTCATTAAGATATAAATTAATGAATAATCAATCTGAATTATTAAAAAAAGAATTAACAATAGGAAATGAAACAATTGTATTTTCAATTATAAATGATAATACACTATTATTAATTACAGGTTGGATTGGAAATAGAAATAAGATAAATCTAAACAATAAATAAAAAAACTGTTGCCAAAGAGGGTAAAACTTTATCCTCTTAGGATAATAGTATTTGCTCTTTTGGTTAATAAAAGCTAAAGCTTATAACTTAAAGAGGTAAAAAAATGATATTTATAAATATATTAACATTAGTTTTCCTTACTTTAATCTCATTTGCATTTTTTAAGATTAAGAAATTAGTAAAAAGAAATAATTATAGATTTAAAGTTTGTTTTGTATATTGTAGAACGGCTAAAAATGCTCCTGAGTTTGTTGTAAACTTATCTTTAGGTATTTTAGCTGGTGCAATTTTTGCATTAATTACTACAACTAATATAATCGTTGGAATAATTAGTTTTATTTCAATAATTATTGCTGCAAGAAGTGCTATTAAAGCTAACTATGTATTGCAAAAAGTTAGAAAATAGAATATAATAGGACAACATAAAAGGATAAATAATGACTGGATTAGAAATTTTACAAGCAATAACAATTTTTGGATTAGCATTGCTTTCATGGAAACTTTCTTCAGAACTTAAAGTTAATCATAAGAAAAAACATAACTAAATACTAATATGAATAATTAAATCATCTTTTTTAGTTTTATTATTCTTACATCTACATTTAAATAAAAATCAACTAAACATTTTAATGTCAATAATAAATAATCTTGATAATTCAAGAGAATTTTTATTGCATTTTTTTTAGTTAATGTTGCCATAAAGGCTAATCTACCCAAAAGGGATTTAGGATATATTCCATTCCCTTTTTGGGGATTGGTCTGTCCTTTTATAAAAGGAACTAAAGTGAAAAATACTAAAAAAACATTTGCAGAAAGAATTGAAGATATTAAAAAAATTCAGATTGATAATTTTAAAGAATTAATTGAAACAGCAAAAATTGAAGATTTTGAGCATACAAAAACAGGAAATACATTAAAAGTTATGAAACTAAATTCTTATATTGGAGATTTTAAAGCTTTTAACGATTATGTAATTAAAAATGGTATTGCATACTATTCCAAGTTTGCTAGAGGTTTTGTCGTAACAAATTTAGACAGTATCTCATAATTGTTAATAAACTTATAAAAACTCACAATTAATTTTTACAAAAAATTTCAAATACATACAATCAGAAAAACTAGCTTATTCAAATAAATGAACATTCTAATGTTTGGTAAATTGTATAAGATATTTTGTATCAAATAATTGAGAGTATATCAATAAAAAATAGTTGCCTTAAAGGCTAATCACATACCCAAAGAGGGTTTTAACTAATCCTCTTTGAGGATTGGTTTGTCAAAGAAGGATTAATTATGACAAAAACAATTACTGGACATAAAATTAAAATTATAGGATTAGAAGAAATAGATTTAAAAACAGAAGATGATACTTATATTTGTGATATAAATGAGTCTATTCAAGCTGGTAATTTTACAGGAACAATCAATATAGATGACAACTTTTACGAATGGGAACTTGAGTCTAGTATAAATCCAGATGAAATGGAGAATTTAACTTATGAGAATAAGAAAATTAGAGATTTTTTACAAAGATTAGAATTGAATTCTGATGAAATTATAAATGCATCTAATGATGAATTGGAAAGAATGATTAAAGGATTAAAATGTTCTTGAATATCAATATAAACACTTATAATAAAATTCATAATGAAGCTGCAAAAGATGATTTAGTTGGGCTAAATTATTTTTCAGAAACTTTAGCAGCATTATCAAAATGTATAGATAAAAAAAAAGAATACAAACATTCAATTAGTGAGATTAACTTAGGAAGAAAAACATTAAAAAAAATCATTTTAGATATTGATGATAAAAAATATGTTTTAAAATTAACAACAAAAATGTTTAATTTATTATTTCCTAAAGAATCTAAACCTAAATACAAAGAACCAAAAAATACGCAAAATCTTTTTGCGTAAAATAAAAAGTTATGAATATATAGACTTATATGTAGAAAAACTCTATCAACACTATTGTTATATTGTTGAAGATTTAGAAAATGAAGAAATTGTTGTTTTGGATCAAAAAGAAGAGAATAAATCTTTAGCATTTTTATATGATGAGATTGTTTTAAATACTTTTGCTTCAGGAAAACTATTTTAAAGAAATCATAAAAATAATAATTTATAAAGCTAGTCTAGTACTAGCTTTTTTTATTTTAATAGTTTTACTCCAATGTGGAGTTTCAATTGCATAGGCGAGAAACTTCACTAGGATTTTTAATTAAAGAAGGAAAATTTATGTATGAAAGAATAGAAAAAAAGTTAAATAAAATTGCTAAAGCAATTATCAAATACAAAGATTTTTATAATAAAGATCTTTACAAAAAGAATTTTTATTGGAAAAGTAAAATTAAAAAGAATAGTTTAAGAGATTCAGAAATTGGAGCTCTAATAAGTAACTTTGATATTGAAGATTTTATGAATAAAGTGACGGATGATATGCAAGAAGATAATTTAACTGTTTTACTTAAAAAAGAATATCAACCTAGAAACAAATTTAATATTGGTGACAAAGTTGATTTTATAAATGATTATGGTGTTATTTCTAAAGAACATACAATTACTAACTTCACATTATATGAATTTGGTGGGTATTTATATGATACAGATAAAAATTCAACTCCTTGGTTTTGAGAAAAAGAAAAAAATTTACTAAAGAATCAAAAAAAGGCCCTCTTAAATCTAACAACTCTTTTAATAATTTTATACTACACCTTGATAGTAAAATTAGAAATGCTTATCATTATAGGTGGTTTTATGTTGATGACTCGAATTCTGAAAGGTTAATGTATTACGGGGTGCATTAAATTATATTACATTTATAAATGTAATCAAATGGCTTTATCTCTTGCAAGTTTGACAATGATTGAAATTTATTTAATGGAACAATAATTAAATAAGATGGAACTTATTTATTAATAGAAGTTTTAGTGCCATATCTGAAACCTATGAATTAAATAAGTTTCCCATTTTATAATTGATATATTGCTTTGATGCTTCTAAAAGAAAATCCATATTTAAATTTTTAACATTTGTTTGAATTTTATTTATTGCTGTATCATCTCTCAGCATATTATAAAATTCATGTTCGTTATCATGAAGTCTCACACTTGCTCCAAAAATTAAGGAACAATCACCATTTAAACCATAAGTGGCAATTTTAGGTTTTTCACCTTTGTATTTATAATTAAATGTTTATCGAGCAATAAATCCCAATGAAATAAAAACTTTTCAATATCTTCACTTATCATTGTTTTAAATCTATCTGTTGTGATAAAGTTAGTATCACTCTCTATAAAAATATGTAAGATTTCTTTTATATAGTTTGTATCTATTTGCATTTATTCTCCTTTTATACGATAACTCTAGGTAAGATAGTTATTGCTATATTGAAATAATTTAAGTTTTTCCATTTATCATAGTCGCCTATAATATAAACTTTTTTCTTTGCTCTTGTTAATGCAACATTTAAAATATTTGCTTTTTGTGCAGCCCATGCCTTAGAACCTTTTGTTCTACCTCCTAAAACAATAAATACAACATCTGCTTCTCTACCCTGAAATGTATGAACTGTACCATATATCTTTTCAGTATTTTCATTACTATTAAACATACTATTTATTGATTTAAAGGGTGAAATAATATAGTAATTGTTATTTAATAAATGTTTGTATTTATTTATAAACTGTCCCATAACTTTTATCTCTTTAGTTGAACTGTTTATATTAAAATCTTTTTCATCCGAAACTACATCTATCCAACAACTATCTGGTAATTGATTTATAAGTTCATCATCATAGCTTGTAGCGGATACCATCTTTTTATTATATGAAATTTTATTTGAGATTGTAAACATAGGTTCTAAACATCTTCTATGAACTACTAAAGGCATTCCTACCCATACTTTTTTATTTTGAACTTCATAGAAGGACCCGAATCTATTAGCATCATCTGCAAGTTGTTGAGCAGAAGAAGTAGTTGGTGAATATAAAGGATGGATATTGAAAGCATCATTATATATATTAATTACTATTTCGGGAACTGTAAATACAGGCTCTACTTGTAATGGATCGCCCACAATTAAAGCATTGCTAGCTCTATTTAATGCACCAACTAGAGACTGTGGAGTTGCTTGTCCTGATTCATCACAAATTAAAGTACCATAACTTTTAATGTTTTTTAGCATATTATATGAAGATGCTAAAGTTGTTGATACTACGGGAAAAATAAAGAATAAAGATGAAAAGTCTTTCTGTAACTTTTCTAATTCTTTTTCTAATAAATCATCTTTTCTATATAGATCTAAGTAACTATTAATGGAACTAACAAATTTATTAATATTTAATAGAAATATTACTTCTGAAATTTGAAGAGAAGTTAAAAATAGTAAAGACTTATTTTTTAAGTACGATTTTTTTCCATAAATTTGTTTATCTCTTTGTATCTTTTCTTCAGAAAAATTGAAATATTCATCGTCAGGTAAGTAATACTCTTTATTTTTATAGGTTTGCAATAATTTGTTATATTCAATTTCTAAAATATTTTTTTTATTACTAATCTTCAAATAGTTTTGTTTTTCATTAACAAGCTCTTTATTTTTAGAGTTTATCAAGTTAATAAGCTTTGATATATTTTCTTCTACAAAAGACTTACTTTCAAGTATTTCACTATAATCATTATTTATTCGATAAATTTCATCTTTTAAAGCTTTAAAAGCTTTCCTTTTAAAAATATGTTTTGAAAAGAATCCAAAACTATTTAAATTCTCTTTTTTAAGATTTAATCTTTTATTTAATAAATCTTCTTTATTCTTAATAATTAAATTCTCATCATTCTTTTCTTTATGTTGTAATTTAATTTTGTTTATTTCTTTTTCAATTGAATTAACTTTTTTATTAAAAAACTCCATCTCTTTATTCAAAGAGTTGATAGATTGAAATAGTGTTGGAAGTTTATCAAAAGATTTAAATTCTTCTTCATCTTTATTTATATGTCTTGAGATAGTATAAAATTGTTTTTTCAATTCTTCTAGTCTATGGTTTAAATAAGATTCATCTGTTAACTTAGATTCTTTTTTTATTTTTTCAACAATGTTTTCAAAGTTTGCTTTAAATTCATTAACATTATCTTTCTTCCCAAGTCTTAATGAAAAAAGATTCCAACTTTTATATCCATAAAATTGTTCTGCAAAGTTACTAAGTAATAATACATCTTTTGTGCATCCTAAGTACTTAAAATCAAATTCATCAATTTTAGGAAGGTCAACAGTAATATTCTCAACAGCAGCATTATTATTTGAAGTAACTATTATTTCAAACTTACCAACTATGTCACTATTTAATTTATCACCTTTAAATACTTTACAATCTAAATTTAAAATATTTTGAACTCTTTTTATAATTATATTTGCAATTACGTCTTTAAGTAAAGTAGTTTTCCCTGTTCCTGGTGGTCCATTAACAGAAAAAATATTTCCTTCTTCGTTATAGTTAGATAAAAATAAATTAACTGCAGCTTGTTGGGCATAATAAAGAGGATATTTTGAAGCCCATTTCCCTGAAGTAGAATTAAAGTACTTTAAATCATTAATAGTCTTACGATTTGATATTGACTCATTTACATCTACACGATCAGTTATTCCTCTAATATAATCAATAGTTAGTCTTTTAGGTTCTTCTGATAATGCATCAATATAAAAACTTATCATTTGATTCTCAACCACATTTTTTAAATTATTAAGAGATAAGTTTTTGTGTTCAAGTCCCATAAAGATTGTAGTGTTTTCATTAGTATCTTTATATAATAAGTATTTAGGGATTTCAAATTCTTTTAATACTTTTTCTTGAATCTCATAGAAATCAATTTTATCCTTTGTTGTTGTCTTAAAATTAAGATTAAAGATATTTTTTTCATTAAAAAATTCATATATATACATATTTACAGGTAAATGTATATTGTCTTGTAATTGATGAAATTTATTTGTTAGATAATAAACCAAATTAGAAGAGTTTGATAATGAAAGATTTATTGTTGATTTTAAAATATATTCTTCAATACTTGTATTTTTATAATTAATTGGAGAATTCATGAATACTATATATTCTGAGATAGTATTTTCGTTTTTTATTTCACTAAGATATTTATAATAAATAGAAACTTTTTCATTAAATTTAGATGATTTATCAGAAGCTAATTTTTTAATATGATTATATAGTTCCGTATATATTACAATTTTAGAATTTTTACATTCTAAAAATTTAAAAGGGTTATTATATCTAGTATTTGGAGTCATACTTTTCATTAAATAATTAAATGATGGAACAATTACATTGAGACAACTTTCTGTTATTGAGTAATCTTCAGCAAACTCATCATTAAACTCTTCAATAAACGAATTATAGTTAAAATTGTTTAGTTTACTTTGCTCATTAATATTTTTTAAAATATAGAAGATTGGATTGATAATTATAGATTTGTTTTCTATACTAATTATATTTCCTAAATAATCTAAATAAATATATCCAATATATGTATATTCTTCAGAATTAATTCTTTCAAGTTCACTTTCATAACTTTTCACTAATTTAGGTGAGGTTTTCTCATATAAAAATTTAATAAATTCTTCTACTTTTATTAATCCTAAGAATAATTTATAAATATTAATACTTTTATATGAATTAATAAATTTTTCATTAGGATAATTATCTTTTCTGTAATATTCTATATAAGCATTTTTACTAATGATTGAATTTTGTTTATTAAAATTATGTATATTTAACTTTTCAATATAAGAAAACTCTTTAACTTTTTCATTAGGTATTTTAAAAGATTCAAAATCAGAAAGTTCACACAAAGTCCAGTATTTTAAAATATCAGTTATAGTCAAAATATTCCTTTAAATTATAAAGAAATAATTATAGCCAGGAATGGTTTTTGTAATAATAAATTTATATATTTTAGATAAATAATATTCATTATTCAATATTACTTAGAATAATGAAAAAAAACTAGAAGATATGCTGAAAGAAAGCATAGGAACTTTATCAGGATGGAGCTATAAATTTCTTAAAGATATCAAAAATATTAATTGTTATTTAGTTGAGCATGATGATATTAAAATAATCATCCTTCATTGCTATAGGAATATATTATTATTTTAGATTTTCACAATTAAGAGAAGCTGTTTTAGATTCTACTTTAAATGAATTATATATTATATGTGAGATTCAAAATAAATTGATAATAGAATTTTTATAGTATAAGTACCTTTTTTTCAAGTCTCTAGAATAAATTTTATTAAACTTACTCTATATAAAGAATGTAAAATAAAAATCGATAATACAACTTTAATGATAATGTTTTAAACAAGGATGATCTCATAGTTTATTGATTCTGATAGATCTTTTTATATAGAATATATGTATAAAAGAATTAAATATATAATTTTTTTAAAAAAGAGTCATTAATGAGTCATTTGTTTTTGTATAATTTCTATAATTAAAATAAAAGAAGTTATTATGAAAAAATGTCTAATTGTATTATTTACAATTTGTTTTATAAATCCACTTTATAGCATTGATTTTGAAGAATTAAAAAATCATATGCTGAAAAACTCCAAACAGTTACAAGTAAAAAAATATGATGTAGATATTTCAAATGAAGATTTGAATATTGTAGATTCAGATGCTTATCCTAGTCTTTCAATTGGATATAACATTGAGAGTTCAGAATCTTTGACTGATAATACAAATAGTACTTCAGTAGGTGATAATAACTTAAGTAATGATACTTTAAAAAAGAGTTATTCTTATTTATCATTAAACTATAATCTTTATAGTTTTGGACGATTAGAAGATAAAAGACAAAACCAAAAACATTTAATTTCTGCTTCAAAATTTGAATATTGCTTGGAATTTAAAGACTTAAGCTTAAAACTACTAGAACATTATAATAATATATTAAATAATCAAACTAAAGAAGCTTATCTTTCTAAAATAATTGAAGAAAAAAATAAAATATATAAATATAAAGAGAAACTCTTTGATAGTGGAAATATTACAAGATTAGATGTCACAAAAAGTGCTATTGAAGTTGCAGACTTGTATTCGCAAATTTCTGATAATCAAAAAGAGTTTAAAAATCTACTTAATCAAATTGTTCTAATTACTAATCATCCACTTGCAGATAAAGAGTATTTTAATCCTTTAATTATTTCAACCCAGAATTTGCAAAATGAGTTTGAAAATAGTGTTAATGCAAAAACACTAGAATCTCAGATAAAAGCAAAAAGATCAGAAATTTCCCTTTATGAAGATGATTATTTACCAAATTTAAACTTCTACTCAAAATATGATTTCTATGGATATAATAAAGATAGTTATAAACAATCATTTGATGAAATGAGAGCAAATAGCTATAAATTTGGACTAAGCCTTTCTCTAAATATTTTTAATGGTTTTAAAACTTCCTCTCAAAAGGAAAAAGCTCTTTTACAATTAAAACAATTACAAACAAAATATGATTTAGAAAAAGATAATTTTAAAAATAAAATACTAACTATAAATGAAAACTATAAACTTGATAAATTAAATTTAGAAAATAAAAGTAAAACTTTAGAACTTGCTTTTTTAAGTGAAACAAATAGCTCAAAATTAAAAGAAATAGGAGAATTAAGTCAAATAGAGATGATGAATTCAAATATAGAAAAATTATATAAAGAGATAGATTATAAATTAAGTGAAGGGAAACTAGCCTATGAATATACAAAAAAATCAATTTTACTTGAGGATGCTCAATGTATAGTTCCCTAGTAGCTTTAGAAGTAGTTGGACAATTAAATAAAATAGCAATTGATTCAAAAGCAATTATAAAAAAGTTTGCTTTGACAAATGAAGAGATAGATGAGAAATTACTTTTAAGAATTGCAAAAGATGAAGGATTTAAATCAAAATTTAAAAAACTAACTTTAGATAATCTCTCAAAATATCCCCTTCCTGCAATTGCAAGATTTAGTGATGGAATGTATGTAACTATATTAAGAGTTGATATAAATAAACAAGAAGTTCTTCTATTTGATAAACAAAACAATCAACCTTATACCAAACCATTTGAAGAGTTTAAACAAATAGCAAAAGATGAAGTAATAATCTTGAAACATAAAACAGCAAATGACCAAATAAAATTTGGTTTTATCTGGTTTTATAATCAAATTATGAACTATAAAAAAATAGTAGGTGAAATACTATTAGCTTCGTTCGTAGTACAACTCTTTGGATTAGTTACTCCACTTTTTACTCAAGTGATTCTTGATAAAGTTTTAGTTCATCAAAGTATTAGTACTTTAAATGTAATAGCAGTTGCCTTTATTGCTGTAATTGTATTTGAATTACTTTTAAATTTAGTACGAAATTATATATTTATTCATACAACCTCAAAGATTGACTCTAAACTTGGCTCAAAACTTTTTTATCATCTTATCTCCTTACCTTTGGTTTACTTTGAAAATAGAAAAGTTGGAAATATTATTGCAAGAGTGCGAGAACTGGATCAAATAAGAGAGTTTATAGCAAATAAATCAATAACTGTAATTCTTGATGTTTTATTCTCTTTTGTATTTGTAATAATGATGTTTATGTATAGTGTAAAACTTACTTTAATTGCTGTTGGATTTGTATTTATAATTGGAATTTTATACTTTTTTATAACACCTGAATTAAGACGAAGACTAGAAGAGAAGTTCCAAATGGGGGCACAATCAAATTCTTATCTGGTTGAATCAGTTACAGGTATGCAAACTGTAAAATCTCTTGCAATTGAGGGAAGTATGCAAAAGAAATGGGAAGGATATCTTTCTAGTTATGTGGAATCTGGTTTTAAACTAACAAATCTATCAAATACTTTATCAACACTAAGCTCACTACTTCAAAAACTCATGACTTTATCTATTTTATACTTTGGAGTAGGACTGGTAATTGAACAACAACTATCAGTAGGACAACTAATAGCCTTTCAAATGTTTGCAAATCAATTCTCAAATCCTATTTTAAGACTTGTTGGACTTTGGAATGAATTCCAACAAACCCTTCTTTCTGTCGATAGACTAGGTGATATTTTAAACTCCCCAACTGAAAATGTAAATAAAAAAGCTATCACACTTCCAAGAGTAAATGGAGAAGTTAGATTTGAAAATGTAAGTTTTAAATATAACCCAAATGCTCCTCAAGTATTAAATAGCTTCTGTTTAGATGTAAAAGCAGGGGAAAGTATAGGACTTGTAGGACGAAGTGGAAGTGGAAAAAGTACTTTAACAAAGCTTATTCAAAGATTATATATCGCAAATGAGGGAGCTATTTTTATAGATGGAGTTGATATAAGACATATGAATCCCTCTTGGCTTAGACAAAATATTGGAGTAGTACTTCAAGATAATTATCTCTTCTCTGGAACTATAAAAGAAAATATTGAGTTTGCACTTCCAGGAAGTCCCATGGCAAATATCATAAGAGCTGCAAAAATAGCTGGAGCTGATGAGTTTATCTCTGAACTTCCTGAGGGTTATGACACATTAGTTGGGGAAAGAGGTTCTTCACTTTCAGGAGGGCAACGCCAAAGAATTGCAATAGCAAGAGCGTTAATATCAAATCCAAAAGTTTTAATATTTGATGAAGCAACGTCAGCACTTGATTATGAATCAGAAAAGATTATTCAAAATAATATGAATGCTATAAAACAAGGACGAACTATGTTTATAGTAGCTCATAGACTCTCAACTGTAAAAGAGTGTTCAAGAATAGTTGTTATGGATAAGGGAAATATAGTAGAAATTGGAACCCATGATGAACTCCTAAATAAAAGAGGTTATTACTATGCCTTATATACAAAACAAGGTTAAAAAATGTTTGGATTAAAAAAAGAGAAAATAAAAGATATACATGAATTCCATCCTTTAAATGTAGAGATAGAAGATAGACCTATAAATCCTTTAGGTCGTGCAATTCTTTGGATAGTAGTTTCAATTATGACCTTTGGAGTGTTATGGTTGATTTTTGCAAAAATAGATGTAGTTGTAAGTGCAAGGGGTCAAGTAATACCAACAGGTGAAATAAAAATACTTCAACCAATAGAAACAGGAGTAATCTCAAAGATAAATATAAAAGAGGGAGATTATATTACTAAAGGTCAAGTTTTAATGCAAATAGATCCAAGTGTAACCCAAACTAGCCTTGATGTAAAAGAGAGAAACTTAGAAGTATTAAATCTTCAAATCATAAGATTAGAAGCTTTGATAAATAATAAACCACTATTTTTAAACTCTAATTCAAATGAAGCAAAAGAGGAAGAGAAACTATATCTAGTTCAAAAGAATTCTTTTGAAGAAGGACTTTCAAGATATGAGATGAAACTAGCTCAAACAAAGTCTCAATATCAAAGCTCACTCTCTGATAAATCAAGATTATCAATGCTTTTATTAAGAGATGAAGAAAGATTAAAAAAACTAGAAACTGTACTTGATATAATCGCAAGAAAAGATTATGAAGATTTACAAAAGAATATACTAAATGAAAAAGAGCAAGAGAATATGGCTTCTTTTAAAGTAGATGAATCAAAAAAAAGAATAATAGAAATAGAACAAGAAAAGAATAGTTTTATAAGTGAGTTTAAAGACACAAAATACCAAGAGCTGCTAAACCTAAAAAAAGAACTAAGAAACCTTCAATCAGAAATAAACGCAATAAAATTCCAAAATCAAAAACAATCAATCATAAGTCCAACAGATGGATATGTAGCAAAACTAATGATAAATACAATTGGTGGTGTTGTAAGCCCAGCTGAAAAACTAATCTCAATAGTTCCAAAAGACTCTCCCCTAATTGTAAAAGTAAATGTACTAAACCAAGATATAGGTTTTATAAAAAAAGATATGAATTCTAAAATTAAAATAGATACCTTCTCTTTTCAAAAATATGGATTCTTTGAAGGAAAAATAATCAATGTAGGAAACTTTTCTATAGATGATGAAAAATTAGGACCCGTTTATGAAGTAAAAATAGAACCAAATGGAAAAACTTTAAATGTAGAAGGAAAGGAAAGATACCTAGAAGCAGGTATGAGTGTAACAGCTGAAATAAAAGTAGGGAAAAGAAGAGTAATAGAGTTTTTTATTTATCCAATAATTCAATATTTGGATGAGGGGTTGAGTGTGAGATGATAAAAAAAGATAAAATAAAAATTAAATTAAAAAAGGAAATTGAATGTTAACGTGGGGCTTACTTGTAATTATAGTAAATGTAGTTTATTTATTATTTGCGTGGTTTATTGGATATTTAGCATATAAATTTTTTAAACATAAATATAGACATATAGGAAAAATAGTTTTTATAGTAGTTTTATTAGCACCTTTTTGGGATTTGATTATTCAAAAAAGTGTTAAAACATATTATCAAGCTTTTAAGATGGAAGGTGAAATATATGCTTATCCTGAAGTTGATGCCGAGGGAAAGATTGAGAGTTTGGATTTGACTAGTATTAAAGGAAATAGCTGGCCTATTTCGTATTATTTAGGACATTTAGGTCTAAAATATAAAGAAATAATTTTTAAGAATAATGAAATTTCTACTTTCAAAATCAATAATTTTGTAAAAGAAACTGATTTTGATGAAAGAATCAAAAACTTTTTAGAAATAAAAGTTTTTGATTCTAATGAAGAAGAAAAAAAATTAAGAGTTAGATTTGATGATGCAAAACCTCAATTTGAATATATAGAAAATGGAAGTGCTAGATATAAGATTGATGGAGAAAATGAAAGATTTTTATTTGGATTATATACTCAAGGTACCTATTTATTAATAGATAATAAGACAAATAAAATTTTGGCAAAAGACATATCTGTGAGTTTTTCTAGAGATAATGAAAATAAATTCCGAAATAAGTATTTATTATGGGTTAGTGGAAATGGTATACCTTTTAATATAAGTCAAATTAAAAGCAGTGTAATAAAAGAAAAAGTTTTAAAATTAAAAAAATTTTAGGAGAAGAAGATGGAATTAACAAATAAAATACTAGATACGGCACTATTATCAGAGTTGGCTTATTTAAAGCTAGAAAATGAATATTTTAAAGATAAAAATTATTCGTTAGATAATATTAATAAGTTTTTTGATTCAAAAGATGATGAAGGTAAATCTCTAGATTATGGTATTGATGATAGCCGTAAACAAGCAATTATTGATTTATTAGGAAACTATACAATCGTTGATTTTAAAAATATTCCAACTTCTTTTGCTGGATTAAATGATCTTCAAGCAATGTTATTAAAAGATAAAGAGGGAAATACAACTATTGCATTTAGAGGAACAGATGGAATAAGTGATATTGCTATTGATGCTCTTATGTTACAAGGTGGATATACAAATCAAATGTATAGTGCTTTACAATGGGTTAGAGATTTGAAATCATCAGGTATGTTAACTGGAAATGTTACTGTTACTGGGCACTCTTTGGGCGGTAGTTTAGCTCAACTTGTAGGATATGATACAGGATATGAAACATATACTTACAATGCGTTTGCTTTACAAAGAAATGAAGCTATTGAAGTACTTGGAGAAAAAACAACAGATAATATAATAAATTTACAGCTAGGAGAAGATATTGTATCTGGTCTTGGTAGTCAAATTGGTGGTGCAGGAGAAGGAATAATTCACGATATTATTGATAATATAGGAACTGTTGTACCTTCTGCTTATACAAAATATCTTGATGTTGGAAATCTTTTATTACAAGGTTCAATAAATTATATTAAAGACACTATAAATAAAAGTCATTTAGGGCAATTAGTTACTTTATTTGATATTGATGATGTTTCTATATCTGATTTGATAACAGATCATTTTATGTCAGGTTTTTCAAGTGCTTTTGAATTATATAGAAGTAATAATATTGATTTATCTGATATTTTTATGACAGAAGATATTCAAGAAATTAATACACAATTAGGATATATTTTAGCTAACACAAATATGAATATTGATGTGGAGGGAATGCCTAAAGCAGTTGAGTATATGATGCGTGCTGTAGGTTTTGAAAAAACTGATGGTACAAAATTCGATAGTTTAGAATCTATTCAAAATGCTTTTAATGAAATAACAGATATTACTCAAGGTGCTACATTAAAAACATATTCTTATAGTCTAGAAGATATGAATAATAAAATAAATAATGGGAATAAAGCTTTACTTTATAATGTTGTAAATCTAAATCCAAGTATTTATATAGATGATATGAACCATCCTCTTTATAGTAATGTAAATATAAATGATTATAGTCAAGAGTATTTAGAAGATAGAATAAAATTTCATTATAATTTACTAAATAACAGTTCATTCCTAGAACTTGATGCAAATTATATAGATAACGATACAGGAATAAAACTACAAACCCTAAGAGATATTCCAACTGTAATATTTGGTTCAAATGATGAATCAAAAGATGAGACTATTTATACACAAAAAACTAACGATAGAATATACGCAGGAAAAGGTGATGATACAATCATAGCTTGGGGTGGTAATAACTTATATGATGGAGGAGAAGGCTCTGACACAGTTTCATATAAAACTCTTCAAAGTAAAGAAGGAATAAATGTAAACCTATCCCTAGCAACAGCCCAAACTATAAACTCAACTACAACAGATACTCTAATCAATATCGAAAATGTAATAGGCTCAAAATATGCAGATAATATCACTGGAAAAGATAACTCAACTACAACTTTGTATGGGGGAAAAGGAAAGGATAATCTAAAAGGTGGAGATAATTCTGAAAATATACTCTTAGGTGAAGATGATGATGACCGTATTGTTGGTGGAACAACAACTGATGAAATAATGCTAAATGCAAATAAATTAGTAATGAATTACTTAGATGGTGGAGAAGGAAATGATTATTTAATTGCAGGAAGAAACGCAAATAACTACCTTTTTGGAGGAGCAGGTAATGATACCTTAGTTTCAACTCTTATAGGATTTAAAAATGAAAGTGCAGGAATAGACTACTCAAAAGGAAGCTCATACCTAAATGGAGGAGAA